>Ga0153987_1000561_pt1 | contig 11485 bp, 10 predicted proteins | sample TSNC071MetaG_FD_102279 | JGI IMG/M metagenome (GOLD analysis project Ga0153987, IMG submission 102279) | Attine ant fungus gardens microbial communities from North Carolina, USA - TSNC071 MetaG | ecosystem: Host-associated > Fungi > Mycelium > Unclassified | place: USA: North Carolina, William B...
CCGTGTTCGTGAATAAACACCCCGTTGACTCATCGGTAGTATTTGACTTCAATAACCAGATTCAGATTGGTTGTATCTCGTCGACCCCTCCATCTCGATTGGTTCTTTTGAAAAACACGCGTATATCTTTTTGTTGTGAATCAAAGGCAGAACTTCCCAATCCACCACGCTGTCGTTGCTGTAAGACGGTCAGAATGGATTGTCGTCAATCTCAGCTACAACGAACCAGGGAAGACAGATGGTCAGAGCTATTAATATTCATCACCTGAACCGCCAAAGGCATCAGGTTCCTTTCATTTGTCGAGGAACTCCGCGATGCCTTTTTTTTTGTTGTCAGCTCTATGAGGCCAGGGACCGAGTGAGGTGGCTCACTTGAGCTGTCACGCGAACTTTGGTCCACGCAGTATTCCGCATGCCACGAAAATCTCGCGGTTGGACCCTCAACATAGGTTGAGTGTTGTGTCTTTTCACCAATGCGGCGATTAATTCAGCGAGGAAAGTGCCATGGCTCACGATGACTATGTGAGCCTTATCATGAGTTTCATCCCATATATACGGCCCCAAAATGTGGTCGATGACCTCCTCTGCTCGCTCCGCCAAATCACAGAGACTCTCTCCTCCTGGAAACTTTTCTGACCTGTTCCGCAGTACGGGGTATAGCCCTCTTTGATAGTGTTCATCCATGGTCAAACCAGGCATGTGTCGAGCGTCCCATCTCTTTCCCTCGCCAGAACCGTACTTCCGTTCTCGGAGAAGGACAGAAGGTTGAGGTATCGGTTTGGGATCAGATTGTGCATTACACACGGCTTCCGCTGTCAATAGTGCACGCTTGAGATCAGAGCAATGGACGGCCTTGAATTGCACTGATGATAACATTTCTCCGAGAGCTTTTGCTTGCTGTCATATCTCATCTTCAATTAGTATAATTTATATAGGGTACACATAGCTTACATTCATGCCTGGGAGACAGACCCAAAATTTCAGTATCTCAAAGACCCGAGATTGGATTGCGCATACCGTGATTTGTGAGTGATGAATCTCTCCAGCCAGCCCACAGAGCTCGCTACGTACCGGTTGTCTCGTCAGATGAATGCAAAAATAAGATAAACGAGAACTGACAATATTGTCTGTGGATTCCCCATGTCTGACCTGTGGACTCCATGATCAACAATTATTCGGAATGATATGAAACCACGTACAAAAATGAACGTGACCATGGGCGAGATCAAGGGTGGCTTTCGGAGAACGGAACACCTGGTCTTGAGAGCTAAGAATGCTCTAGGTCACGTGCAATGTGTTATTATCAATTCATCCTAATTTAGACGTTCGAGCTTCGGTCTATTTTATATTTATTTTATTTTTTGAAGGTTGGATCAGATTTCCTGTGAATACTCTAGCCGAAAAGCTTAGAGCAGACTCAGGGTTTTCCTCGTTCCTATCCTAGAAAAGCAAAACATTGAAATATCATTGAGAAATGATTTGAAAAGTTGTTGGAGCTGAAGAGCAACGAAATTTATTCAAACAAATGGCTATTTGCATAGGCACGAGCGTCCAACCCAAACGACCATATATATGAACAAAGTTAGGGCAGTGTGATTTGTAGCTTTCTACGTCCTTAGTTCCTTCACTGCTTCCCATAGATAACTACTCCACTTGCTGTGGACCTTTCTGTTGTTCTGATAGTGTGCCTAGAATCATCACCAAGTCTATCAGTAACAGAATTACATACAAAAATCCCATATCTGAGTGTCAGTTTGTCATTTGTGGCCTCCGGAGACGATTTCCAAGATTGGAAGGAGGTAGAGGTTATGTCAGCATTTCGAGGGACTGCCTCGTTTCTCCAGAACAAACGGTACATAATGGCCGATCCTAACTCTCCTCTGCAGTCTAAAGAGGACACTGACCATGTAAGATTTAATGATATTGTGTCTATCCCTGGATACTTAAAAGTGAACTCTAGATCAGGCTGAAACGACTTGCGAAGCTGCAGGCCTCACAGGAACCGACATCTTTCTCGGAATCATCCATTATGTCATCTACGGTTCCAAGCACCAGTCGGTCTCCCAAAGCGAATGTACCTCATCATCAAATTTTTACCTCGACAGGAACAAGACCGGGTTCCATTATGGCCAATCCACCAGCGCCTCGAAACTCTGTTCTTCCTTCCATTAAAATTAATTCTGTCGTAAAGCTTGATCATGCCCAATGGGAGAATCAGAGTATGCAGGACATTCTCAGAGTGACTCTCAGTGTGAGCTGCCTCCTCTCTCGTCTTCTGGAAGAAAGTAACAGATATCCTCCAGAAAGAGGTATCAGAGAAAAGTGGTTACGAGATAACGTGGTTAAAAAACTTGCAACAAGAACTCGCCTCAGAAGGCAAATGTAGGTGCTGTTAGAGTGTGCCGCATCTGTATACTCAAACCTATCAAGTTACTGAAACTCTCAGTGCGGACCTCTTTGACCGTGCACTAATTGGTCGCCTAGAGCTGAACTCACAAGAGATGACGTGCGTCCTGTCTTGAATGCAATCGGTCCCCTCTCACCAGCTTCACAGTGATGACCTTGAATACCTACCTACACTCGTCTCGTTACCGGATATCACCACTTTTGAATACCTCGTAGGAAGCTGGAAGAGGCTGCGCGCAACAAAATCTGCTCTGACAAAGAAGGTTGGTCCACGTTGCTCATTGGGTAACCAATTTGAGGAAAAAATTACCACAGAATTATTCTCCTCCGGACATCCAACAAGCACTTGCCAAACTGGACAGTTTGCGCGAACTCCTGATTAGTTATGCTGGCCTAACTCTTCAAGAACCTGAAATGTTCCCGCAACCTGAAGGGTGCGCATCTCTTTTTATGGATTCTCAAAGAAGTGAACATTGTTTCAGACGCCTGATCGGTGCTCCTGAGCTCACGAAACCTCTTCTCTCTCTCTCTGCACTCTCTGCGCCCCTTTTTTCAGGTCCAGTTGCAGATCCTTACACTCTTGATTCCTCAGAGATCGGACAGTTTCTGCAGGAACTCATTCGTAGGTTTGAAAATGACGAACTGGAAGGGGTCTTTGGTCCTGTCATCAAGGCCCTCTTGTTCCATGAAAGCCTCTTCCATGCAGAAGGTTTAGTTAGTGTTGACGCAGCATGGCGTGGAGTTATCGGCGGATTAGAGATGCTCATGTCCAACAAGAGTGTGGCTATTCTGATGACACAAATGCCCGAATTCAACCCCTCGGACGCTACGGCAGCTACGATCGAGAAGACGTCCTTGCTTGGGCCACTTTGTCGACTGAGCATCTTTGGAAAGGAATGGGTGAGCACAACTAGTGCTTGTTGATCCCAGCTCTCAAGTTAGTTCTAGCCAAACATCGCAAAGAGCTATTTTACTGAAGGAAGCAAACTGGAATCTTCCTATGCAAGTTTACGGGGTACTCTCAAGAGTTTGCAGGTGATCTCTTCTACAGGTTACCCGGACTTACTGGTTGACACTCCAACTAGACCTCTCTTTTTCACATTTTCAACAACTTGATTAGAGCTTCCACCGAATCTCGTGAATCTGTCCTAAAATATTTCGCTCGAGTGATATCGTTGAACAAGAAACGTGCCGGCACGCACGTATGTTCTAAACATTACCCTGTCCTTTCTAAACTGACCATGCCGCACAAGGTGGATCCGGAAACGGTAGCCTCCGATAGCTTTATGGTTAACCTACAAAGTGTACTCTACAAACTCGCCGACCCATTCATTGATGCTACCTATTCGAAAGTCAGTCCGCCTCAGTTGGGAGTCCTCTTTTTTTTGCTAATGATGCATAATCGACTGAAGATGGATCGTGTGGACTCGTTATTCTACATCCATTCGGACAGGATTGATTTGAGTGATGAGACACGAATCAAAAGTACAAGCGAGGAGGCTAACGAATGGACCAGGACCAATCAAGATCCTCGAGGTAGGACTGCCTTATCTTATACTGCTCGATTGACGTCCTTTTTTGAAAGCTTCGGCGCCTAACTTCATTTCCGAAATATTCTTCCTCTGCATCGGGATGGGGCACTGCGGTTATTTCAAGACCATCAATTCGTATACTGATGCTTCAAGGCACGTTGAAGAATCTGGAAGGCATATTGACTTGGTTGAACAGGAGAGGACATGGGTGGGCGTAAGTGATTCACCCAGCTCCCGACTCAGGGATATTCAATGAGAAAACCAGACCCCTCAACAAAATCGCATCGAGATGGCGATAGGATTGAAGAAGGTACAAGTACTTGACTCATTAGTCAACCTCTGACTCGCGCCCATTATCTAGCTGGAATTGGAAACGCTACGCTCGCATTTACATGCATATCAAGCAGTGTTACTCGACCCCGAACTCGTAGTTACTTCGATAAATTTCGTGACTTTCTTGTCCACGTGGTTGATTCGGCAAGTGGATCCTCGAAAATCTCATCCAAAGCCTGTTGTGCAGTTACGTTCGGACCTGCTATATGGAGATGCCTGGACTAATAGAACGATATAGATTACCCCTGCCAGAAGAGGTGCCTATGGCGTTTCGCATCCTTCCCGAGTACATTATCGAAGATATTGCAGATTTCACACTCTTTTCCACTACGTAAGGTCAACGCTGACTACCTTCGGCGCTTAGCTGAGGTTGTCAGTTACAGTGCAAGCTTGGACATGTGGGAGATGTCTGGAAGAACAGAACTCTTGACTTTTGTCCTGACATTCTTGACTTCGACTTGGTACATTAAAAACCCCTTCTTGAAATCAAAGATCAATGATGTACGTATATCCTTACCTTGCGAATGTCCTACAAGCTCAGCCAATGTCTGGTAGATCTTATTTTATGCCACTCAAAGCTACGGCAGAGAACGTACTGGGCTTTTGGGAAACTTTTTGAATACTGAGCCCTTGGCTTTGCAACACCTTATACCTGCGTTGACTCATTTTTACATCGGTTGGTTGAAATTGAAGAAGTATATGACTTTTGAACTAACCAATCACAGAGGTGGAACAAACGGGAGCAAGCTCACAATTTTATGATAAATTCAGTATGTGCATTATTTGTTTTGCGGTTGATCATGCAACTCATGCAATACAAGGCTCTCGCCGCAGTATCGCTCATGTCCTTAAGATTGTATGGCCGAACAAGAACCACCGTGATGCAGTTGACAGAGAGGCTAAGTAGGATAATACAGCTCCTATAGAGGAAAATTGCTGATCTATGCCTAGAAATGTGGACAAATTTGTCCGATTCGCCAACCTGATGATGAATGATGTTACCTATCTTCTCGATGAATCTTTAAACACCATTTCTCAGATTTTTAACATTCAAAACGAGATGCATGATTCGACGGCTTGGGCTGCGCAGACGCCTCAATATAGAGAGGAACGAACACATGCTTTACGAGGCTTGGAAAGGCAGGCTTCGATGAATGCTCGTCTAGGTTCTCAAACAGTTGAACTCTTGAAAATATTCACCGGACAAACTCAAGAGCCTTTCATGATGCCTGAGATTGTCGACAGGCTAGCGGCGATGTTGGACTACAATTTGAACGCTCTCGCAGGGGCAAGATGCCAAGAGCTGAATGTTCGTAATCCACAGAAGCTTGGATGGGAGCCTCGATCATTATTGCGGGATATCATTGACATTTTTGTCAACCTGAGTAACCAAGAGGCTTTCACGAAAGCAGTAGCAAATGATGGACGGAGCTACAGTAAAGAATTATTTGAACGGGCTGCAAGGATTGCGATCAGAAGAGGTATCAAAACAGAAACAGAACTTGCACCTTTCTTGTCATTTATCGAGCGAGTCGAGGGGGCGAAAGCCAACATGGAAGCCGAAGAAGATTTGGGCGAGGTTCCTGATGAATATTTAGGTCTGTTAAATCAACGATTGTTTATCCAATTGTTTATGAAAGTACAGATCCTCTGATGTTTACCCTCATGAGAGACCCAGTCATGTTACCGACCTCAAAAACAATTGTGGACCGCGCTACTATTAAGTCACACCTCCTCTCTGACACAAAAGACCCGTTTAATCGCTCCCCATTGAAGATCGAGGATGTAGTTCCGGGTTAGTATATTGCTTCGAATGTCATGCCCAACTGAGCCAAATATTCCACAGTGCCAGATCTGAAAGCTCGGATTGACACGTTTCTGATTGAGAGACGAAATAAGAGAATTACGAATGCGGCCATGGACACTTCTGCCTGATATATGTATTATGTCACCACGTATTCTTTGTAATATAGAATAATTCATGATAACTTTCTTTCTGAAGTTAGTCTTCTGGAGATCAATGGTAAGTACTGAAGACCGCTTGGGTATGTGGGGAATGATTTTTCTATTGCCGATATCGTGATAAACTACACACATGGATAATATCGGAATAGCTTAGAGATACATATGTCTCACTCTTGTTTCAATACTATACATGGGGTCTTAAAACATGATTGGATGAAAATATGATTGAATCATTCGGTCTCAAATCAAACACTCCATATGAAGCAATTTTACTGTTTAGTAGTATTGTTATGGTATTGTTATGGATCCTAACGTGAGAAAATAAGCAAAACACTGGTGTAGCTTTTCAGATAAACTGTCGATTATCTCTTACTATCTATATTGATATTGATGCAGTCACCCTTTCACCTTCAAGTCAAGCTGTGGTTCTTAGCCTTGGTCGCCGGTACAAGCAACGTCCTTTTTTGGTAGAGCCAACAACAGAGCTATAACATCGACAACATCAGGGCATCATAGTCTGAGACAGTGTTTTCATCTCAGATCTTGTCCTCATTCCTTAAACAGTGATTCACGTGTGATGAACGTCTTCATAGTCTGTCCTGCGCAAAGACATCATGATTCTTGTCCTCATGGACCAGGACCGAACAGGTTAATACATTTGGTGGAAAATGTGGAAGCTTCTGAGGTAAGAATAGCCGGCAGCTACCGAATTATGCCCTCAATCGTGGATAAAATCTAACCTGAGGTACCTCCTTGATTTCCTTGGGTCACTCCTTCAGCTGTAAATTATCTGCGCTCCATCACAGAACATGAAGGGCCCAGCAGAAATTGCGTAAGGGACTCAGATTTGTGAATTCCTCTCCTTCGCACTGAACCGTACTCAAGACATGGACCGATGTTCATCGGAATGGTGTTCAACGTTTTTCTGTTTGGGATGATGGCGATCCAGGTTTACATGTATTATACTAAATTTCAGAGGTGAGGCTTCGGTTGCTTCAGAATGTACCTGATTCAAATGTCTTGGTTTAGGGATCATTTATGGATCAAGATATTCGTGAGCCCTGTCTTCTCCGAGGCGTTTGGTATACTGACCTCGGACAGGTACTCCTTGTCTTCATACTTGATACAATCAATTCTATCTGTGACTGTGTTTATCTATACGACAGCCTCATTCTGCATTTCGGTATGTGGTGAATCGCCCTGTAACATACAGGATTGAACTGCTGGGCAGGCGATGTAAATTTTCTCACTACGGCGAATTGGGGTGAGTCTCTCTCTCCACTTTCCTCAAATTCAAAAGATGAATAAATAATTGAATAATCTGTAGTTTTTGCAACAGGTTCGTCGCTGGCATTGCGTCGGAACTTACAAAGTGTTGATACTCTGGTCCGTTTTTCTTATAGAGCCTGCTTTCACTGTGAGTATAATATCCTTTCTTCCTCATTCACGCCTTGAACTGCTTTTCCAGGGAGTGATTGCTGCTCTTGTTCAGGTGTTCTTTGCTTGGCGTGTTATCTCCTTGACAAAAAGATGGATCCTTGGATCCATTGTGACTATCGGAGCCATTGCAGGTGGAGGTATATCAAAGAGGTCTCTGTGCTTGACCTCCAGCTAATGGATATATCTTTTCAGCGCTAGGTATTGTCACTGGCTGCGAAGTTCTCAAGACGCTTTATTTTACGGAGTTCCAGGACTTTGAGGTCAGAACTGTTTGTTACAATCTACCATTCCAATAATCTTGTTCCAGATCGTTGTCATTTTCTGGCTTGTAATAGCGGCATTGGTTGATATTGCCATCACGTTGACATTGGTTTCATATCTGTAAGTGGCTAAACCCGAACTCATATCTGTGCTAATGGTTGTCAGGGTGCGCTTAATATCTTCAGTCTTATATCTCTCTTTTCTCACTACAAGGGGTAGCGCCAGAAAAAGACGGGCTTCAAAAAGTCCGATCTCATGGTGGATCGCATAATCCGAAGTTTGTGCATCCTCTTCCAGAAAGAAAGTCTGTCTATAACTATTATGCTACAGTCACCATTCAAACTGGGCTTATTACCTCTGTATTCGCCGTCGTTGACCTTATCGTCTACCTTGCGGATGTAAGTTGTGCACCTCTTTTATCTATCAGCTCGAGTAAACGTTTGAACAGTCAACTGGAACGTGAGTGAACTCGCCTACAAGAGATGTTGAACCCTCAGAAAATCTATATAGCCACCTCATATTCAACTTCCTGCTCTGCAAGCTTTATAGCAACTCATTGATGAGCAACCTAAACTCTCGTAAAGGCTGGGAAGAGTTCGTAGATTTAGAGTCTCCGAGTCTAGATTTGAATCTAGAGCAATCCGGAAATGGACAGGAGGGCCTACCGCAATCAAGTTGGAAGCTGAAGCAAATTAGTGGTGAGGGAACCCAGGATAGGCCCAAGCAGTTGGATGTAAGTGCTTCCTGCTTTATGACACGACAGTCTTATCTTTGACAGAGCGATGTTGTCAAATCACAGTCTTTACAAACACCGACACCCGGGGTATTTGTCCAGGTTGAGTCTTTTGAATCGCAAGATGTTACATTGCAAGGGAAACGCTCACTTCATGCCAACCCCAACAATACCAAGTCCGAATCACTCGCGGTTGGACAGGATCCAGCGCATGTTTGTCAAATAGATAGATATGGAAGCCGACGAAACAGCTTTTTGAAAGGTGCGTGCTCACCGTGCCTGTCCGTAAAAATGGGCTGACGTCGCTTGTGTGTCTATAGCAGAATTGCAGCTTGGTGTTTAACGACGTCACGACGTCCACGATTCTGATGTCAATGTTGGGATAAAGATAGTTTCCCAGAAGATGATCTAAGTGTAATTATATAGATTGACACGATTGACTCCTTGGATTTTATTGAACTTGTCATTACTAATTAAGGTGATCTCTGACCTGGTCGCGGTCATCTGATCGCCGAGCAAAGATTCTAAGCAAGACACCATCAAATGACACTCAGATGCTACTCTAGGATTCTCAGTTTTTTCCTGGATCTCTAATGGACTTACATCACTACAAGGAGCCCCATATCGTTCCTCTTGAACGCCACCTTGCTACTCATGTGCTATTTCTAGTTTGACGCACGTACCCACAACTCTTAGCCTCATCAGTGGGTATGGCCTGCTCGTATAAAAGTAGCTTTCATATGGCGGCCCAAGCTGTCCAATGACCCATCCAAGTATTTCTCTTTTGAAACAAGGTATGAGTACAACGATGGCCTCCAACTTTCCTGCCCAGCTCGTGTATGTGCTATCACATAGTGAATGGTTTAAGCTGATTTGGACCGAGAGTCTTAGCCATGGTCCAATGTTCCTCGGGACAGCCTTCAACATGCTATTTTATGGCATCTCAATCACTCAGACATACCTATACTTGATAAACTATAACACCTAGGTGTTTCCAATTACACATTGACTTTCGCATTAGCTCAAAGAACCGACAGACACAGAGACAGATGGTTCATCAAGTACCTTGTGAGGAAATTGAGCTGTGTTAATACCCATCCAATCTCAATGCTTGCAGGTCTACTTCCTATTTTTTGCGGACACAATCCACACAATCTTCGTGCTCATTTACATTGCGCATAGGTAATCGGGACTATCTTCAGAAAGCCGACTGGATTTTCGCAACAGGTTTGTTTCCTTATCAATACTAGCTTCCATATACTATCTTGTACAGAACCTGCGCTGACAGTGCATTGATGACGTTTTAGATTGTACCTTTACTTGACCGAGCTACTGCTGCCTTCCTCTAAAGGGTATCATAAGAGGCGCCGTACAAGTCTTCTTCTCCTGGAGAGTCAGCGTCTTAACCCACAACGTCATTTCTCTATTCATCCTCCTCTGTTCGGTAATTTCATTCTGTGAGTTCATCTGAACTTTCGACGTGGATTTGTTCATGTCAGCGTCAGTCCCGGGCAACATCGGCTCACAAGATCAATTGTTCCGATGTTGGAACAACGGTTGTACATCGAAGATTGGATTGGACTGCGGGAGTTGGATGAGCAGGGAAAAGCTGTGTTGACTTTGAGCAATGGAGAACATATGCAAATCAGTGGTTGTTGGAGGGACTTGCTTGTTGAATATACTGGCCATTAGATTGGAATATGCATATGAAAAAAAAAGTTTCTCAAAGATCAAGACGCCGACATATTCCATGGATAACCCAACCAAACTAATTACTGACTTCTACACAACTGCAATTCGATTTGCCATCTCCCAAGCGGTCCTCACGTCTCCTCGCGGCATTTTGAGTGCGAATACGAGAGTACGAGAATGATACTCCTTCCTGAATAAAACCGTATTAAACGCGTGTTCCACCTCATCGGAGAAATTGTTGATCAGAAACTTGGTTTCCGATTTGATAATGTCATCGTATCTGAGTGTGAACTAAGCTATATCTTTGAGAGAGTGAACTAGTGTCATACCAAGTCTCAAGAAATCCTGATTTTATTTCTGGATCTAACAAATGGCAACCGGCTACACTTGTCCATGGATATATCGCTCTCAATTGAAATGATAGCCAGCAGGTCAGTCGTGCAATGAACCCCCTCCTCCCCTCTCCCGCATGGCGCATGTGAACATTGCGTATAATCCCACCTCTGCGGACAGCTTTCGTGCATTCTTCAACCAGCCTTTTTTTTTCGGAATGAAACAGGTCATCTCCTATTAGCAGTGCTCCCACCACTCCTGATGCGCCATCGACGAGTCCCAAGAGCAAAATGGCGAGACTCTCGAACCAGCACTGGCAAGCGCTAGATCGAACAGGCACGTTTTTTAAGACCTAGTCTCTCCTCAGCCCGATTTGAGCTCGAGAAAACCCTTCATCGATTGATTGGGTGCTTGATTCTTTTTACCTTTTTTTTTAAGACGATCTCTCTCCAGAAAAATTTTTTCACTCGATGATTGAGGCGTCGTTGTCATCCTATATCGAATCTCAACAATACAAGGTGGGACAACGTCGCGTTCTACTACCTGCGACTACAACTGACTTTTCTTCGACACCAAGCCGCGTGCTTTGCAGGCTGTCTATCGTCCTGACGCTCAAATCATCGTATGCACAAGCAATCAGACGACGCGCCTCTGCCTTTGACCGGGCTCGACTCGAGTTCTATGTGAACAAGTAATGTGCCACATTTGATGACCATCCACTTGTTAAACAGGTTGGGAATTCAGATCGTATGTTGCCCAGCTGCGAGTGGCTCGAGGTGATGGCGATGGC
>Ga0153987_1000562_pt1 | contig 11476 bp, 13 predicted proteins | sample TSNC071MetaG_FD_102279 | JGI IMG/M metagenome (GOLD analysis project Ga0153987, IMG submission 102279) | Attine ant fungus gardens microbial communities from North Carolina, USA - TSNC071 MetaG | ecosystem: Host-associated > Fungi > Mycelium > Unclassified | place: USA: North Carolina, William B...
ATGTAATGCAGGACTCGCAAAATGATCATATGTTCATGACATGTCCTGATCATGATTTCATACCGGCTGGGAAACAAAGTCCTAATGAAGATATTGCAACCATGGGTAGGGGGTAAAGGTAACTATCAGTCTACCTTTGACTCTGGGCAGGGTATATAAACGGTGCAAATGAGGGATCTAAATAAAAATGACAATGTTAACCCGATCACATGAAGGAATCAGATGATCATGAATCACCCATTGTTTGATCCATGGTATGCATTGTTATATATATACTACAAGTTCCTAATAATCTGTGCATGTAGGGTAAGATCATCAAAATTAACCCATACAAGAATGAGAAAACTACCATGGGAGGGGAGAACAGCGGCAACAGAGAAGAAAAAAAACTGACAACTGACGAGGGAAAGCACACACAGACACACACACAGAAGCGCATGAGCGAGGCATAAAGAATCGATTTTGAAATTCAAAAAAAAAATGAAAAAGACTCGAAAAAGCAATACACAAAACCACGTTCAGTAATCTGTAATCAACGTATAGAAAAAGAAAGAAAGAAAGAAAGAACCACAAGACCATTTCCTGGTCATCGAGAGACTGAGTTGAACCAAAAACACACACACACAACGCACTTCACCGCCTCCAATTTACAGCATTCCATCCAGGTGTTTGAAGTTGCAAGGTCTGGGAGGGCGATGAGAGTTGATGAGGTGTAGGATCAGGTGTTCTCTCTTCAGACATGAACGTGTTTTGTCCAGGTTGATGACAAGAACTTTCCTGTGCCGCCGCGGCCGCCGCCAATATCTGACTGTAGTCACTGTGACCACGTCCCACTGCAACTCGAGTAGCAGCAACACCACCACCACCACCACCACCAACGAGTCCACCACTTCCGTCGGAGGGTTGAGAGGAGGACGCGCCGTTCCCTTGTAATACATCAGGGGAAACTTGAGCTTCTGGGAAAAATGGGTAGAATAAATTCGGTGGCATGTCGACAAGACGTTTATGAGGCGGTGTTGTAGGCCCAGGAGCACTAGTTGATCCGACGTGATTGTTCGTTCCCGATGGTCCCGCAGAACCATTCAACGATCCTCGGATAACACCATACCCTCCCGCGCCAGCATTAGGGCCAGCATGTCCGTAAACGATCGGGTTCGTATTCGATACCGGTGAAGAAATCGTAGAGGTAGCACCTGCGCCACTGATGACAGCGAGATTTGCCTTTGGTCTAGGTGAATTAAACCCTTCTTCATCCCACTCTGGTTCAGGGATCAACACAGGATGAGATGAAGGCCCTATCGTATGCAAATCGACATTCATAACACGTTCAACTAGGCGTGCGATGAGTGGATGACAACCCGCAGCATCTTTACGTTCCCAACGCCATCGAAAACGCGGAATCATGTCGAGTGCCATCCAAAGATCTTCAAGCGCAGTCTTATGGGGCAAAACTTCGCATTGGGACATGTGTCCATAGAGAATAACCATGGCAGCTATGTGTAAGGGAATAGGAGAGGTGAAGAAGGCGATATCTGGAAATCGGATGAGTTGATTGTGAATGACGATGACGTTGTGGGAGGTAATGATAGCTAGAGGGGGCCAATATCAGTGACAAAGTGACTTTGAGGATGGGTAGCGCACCATCTACGAGCGCCTGGTGCCTGCTGGCATAATTCAACTCCTTTGAGCTAAATAAAGCCCGCAACAAGAGGATTCTGGCAATCCCAAGTTTCAACAGTGTCAAACCCTCATCCTCTGTGATGTCCTGGACCAGCTTGACTTTTCTGTCCAGGAGCCAGTCCTTGTTCCCACCAAAGTAATACTGGTATTTGTCGGGCAGATGCTTCCTAAACTCGATCAAACTCTTGACGATCCTGGTGGCATTACGCATCACGGTGTCACCGGCCTGTTTCTTGGGAGTGTACAAGGAATTGATGATGTCAGCTTGGATTTCAGCAAGAGGGTGAGATAATTCGAAATGTTCGGAGAAATCGTCGTTCAAGGCTGGGTGGTGTTTACTAATTTTCAAGCGAGAGGGACGAGGGGTGTCAGTGTCGCTTGGAGCTATGGCGAGAGGACGGCCGAGAAGGATAGAAGTGCCACGGTCGTGGACGAGGACTATTCCCCAGAGACGAATGCGGAGTTGACATTCCTCTTCGCTAAAGAGGGGGACTTGAGGGAGGTGAGCGCCTGCAGGAGAGGGAACGAATTGGGTGGAAGGGTCGTGGTGGAGACCGAGTTCGATGGAAAGACGAACGAGGCTTCCGACAAGACGCCACAACGTTCTTCCCTGCCGCTGAAAAATAAAGTGAGTGGGTGAGTGGTGAAAGAAAAGAACGAGGTACCTCGGTATAGAGGTACCAATGGAGGAGAATGAGTGCTTGGAGACTAGAGACGGAGACACGAAGATCGGGTTTGACGGCCAAGGCTCTCTCGAAGAACTCGTCGTAGGAAGGCCAGTCAGTGGGCATGAGGTCTTTGGAGACGGGAGGGATAGACTTGCTGACATCCTTGGCTTCGATATTGACGGTGCGATGGTTGAGTTCACTGAGGGTGCCGAGGGCCAAGACGAGATAGACGCCGCAGATATGGCCGGGATCGTGGAGAGGAGCGCACTGTTCGTAGAGGGCGGCAACGATGGCGTCGAATTCTTTGCGGAAGTAGATGGGCCTGTGGATGTTGAGTCTCTTGAAGTAGACATCGACGATGATGTTGAACATGGCTCTGTCCTTGGGGAGCCAGACGAGTGTGCTGGAGGGGCTGAGGGCGGAAGGAGAGCAGGGGGGGAAGGCGAGGGTGGTGGAGATGGGGGCGCTGCGAGGGATAGCGAGGGGGAGCCAAGAGGAGGGATTGCGAGGTTTGATGGACTCGTGGCAGGAGCGGTCGCGGCCGGAGGTGAGGCCGTTGTAGTCGACGGCGAGATCCTCCCTGTCGCTGACGACATGGAGTCTGAGGTCGCTGACGGTGCTTGGAGGGACGCCGAAGTTGGCAGCGAGCTTCTCGGCGTCGGACATGTCGTTGCCATTGGGGTCTGTGCCCTTGGCTGGGAGGAGGCGGGAGGGGGGGAGGGGCGGGTGGGGGTAGGGGGCGGGAGGGGGGTGGAAGGGCGGGTAGAGGGGCGGGCCGGGGATGTGGGGGAGGGGGGGATAGGCGGAGTAGTGGATGACGGGAGGCGGATAGGCGGGGAGGATGCCGGGATACGGGACGGGATACGGCTTTGGCGGGCCGTGGTCGAGCTGGAAGGGGCGTGGGGGGGCGTCGTCGTGGACCTGGAAGTCGGGGGAGAGGTTGGCGGCGTTGACGGCGGCGGCGTCGATGCCCTGGCGGGCGAGGTGCTCCTCGATGCGGTTCATGTCGAAGTCGGGGATGTGGGCCTTGAGGAGGGCCTCGCACTGGGCGAGGAGCTGCTCCATGCGCATGCTGAGGCCGCGGGGGGTGAGGCGCTGGCGGTGGCGGTCCTCCTGGTTGCAGACGGTGCCTGCGGTGGCACAGGCGGTGCATCTGGGGTGCTTCGAGTCGCACTGCCCGCGGTGAGCATGAATCTCCAACTGGAACTTGCCGCCGGCACTTGCCTTGATTTTCTTGCTCCTGCAGCGCGCACACGCCTCGTGCGACCGTCGCAGCCGCCGCGGCTCAGCCCCTCCCGCCTCCTCCTCCGCCCTCCGCCGTCGCTTCGTCCCCGTCGCCGCACCCGCGGGCGCTGTCGGCCCAGCGAGCGCCTCTTCGCGCATCTCGGGTCCGTTCGCCGTGTTCTGGAGCATGCCTGCAGATGAGCGCTGCGACGTCGAGCAAAAGTGCCGTGTGTGGTCGTGTTTGTCGTGTGGCCCATGTGCCCGAAATAGCCATCTTCCCAACATGCTCCACCCCAACGACTCCATGTACACCCTCGACACCGTCCACGACGCCGACCGCGCGCCTCTCCGCGCTCACACCCACGCCTCCTACGGCACCGCATCCGCCCCGTCCCCGAGAACACTCGTCTTCCATGCCACACTCAAGATGGCCGCCGTCTTCCTCGCCAGCACCCTTTTCCTCGGAGGCACTCTCTGGCTGGCTCTGCCCACCCTCGCTGCGTGCGTCGCAGAACCACTCCCAGTCTCTGCTGCTGCTCACATCGTCCCTCACCAGCCCAGATCGCCCCATGCTCCGCATCCCAAAGTCCTTTGCCCAGCTCCAGGATCTCAATGCCCTCTTGAAAAAGTACCGCGACATCCACCCCTACCGCATCGCCATCTCCTATGTAGCCACCTACCTTTTGTCTGTCCCTCTCATCTCTCTCGGTCCCCATGCTGACCCCCGGGCCCCTTAGTCTCCAGGCATTTTCGCTACCCGGCTCCATGTACCTCTCCATTCTTGGCGGTGCGGTCTGGGGTGTCGCCCGCGCACTCCCCCTTGCATGCTGCTGTGTCGCGACAGGCGCCTCGCTTTGCTATCTCATCTCAGCCGCCCTCGGCCCAGCCCTCCTTACTCTGCCGAAATGGAAAGCTGCTCTCGATAAATGGGCCGACAAGATAAGCGCCAACAAGGAGAACATGCTCTCCTTCCTCATTGTCCTCCGCATCGCGCCCCTCCCCCCCCACTGGGTCGTGAACGTCGTGTGTCCCCACGTCGGCATCCGCCTTGTCCCCTTCTGGGTGAGCACATTTCTCGGCATCCTCGGGGTCACAGTGATCCATACCACCATTGGAGGCGGGCTCGACGACATGACAAGCGCCGAGGACTTTCATCTCATCAGCTGGAAGAATTTCTTTGGACTCGGTGCAGTGGCAGTTGGGGTCATGATCCCCGTTGGACTGCGGTATTGGTTTCGAACGGAGGAAGAGGGGGTTGAAGAGTATGCAATCGAGTGTGGCGACGAGGAGGAGGGGCTGCGCAAGGACTACGACGACGACGATGACGACGACGACGACGGGGACATCATCCTGGAGGCGGGACCGTCGATAGCTAGTAGACATGTAAAATAGAATATACAGCCCGGCCGGCATCCGGCCGGAGATCCCGGCTTTGTTTAGGCAACGCAAACTCCCCTCCCTCCTTCCTCCCACCACCATCCTCCACCCCTCCCCGCTGCTCTGCTCCCCGCCGTCCCCAGCGTCGCCCAGAATCCGTCGGATAATGTCCGAGCGCTTCTCCCAATACCCCAACATGTTCAACAACCCCAACATGCTCCCCCCGCCACAGCAGCAGCCACAGCAGCCACCAGCCCAGCAGCAGCCCCAGCAGACGCAACTCGGCCAGCAGCAGCAGCAGCAGCAGCAGCAGCAGCCCCAGCAGGACGGCCATCCCAGCTTTGGTGACCAGACCCGCATGTGGCAGCCCCAGGTGCAGTACAGACCACGCAGCGGCATGGACATCGCACCGCCCGGCCAGCAGCAAACGCCTCAGGTGGGCTTTTTTATTTTTCTACTCGGCTCTTCCCCGGGTTTCCGTGGGACTCGTTCGCCTTAGTGATTCCTTTCTCCGCCAGATGCTCAGGGCTCGCCTCAACCCTCAAAATCAGCAGAACCAGCCCCAGCCCCAGTTCTCTCTCCCCATGAACCCTCCCATGGGCGCCCAGACTGCCCTCGCCAACCATCCCCAACAGCAGCCCCAGCCCTTTTCTGAACCCGGTAACCCCTCCGTCCAGCAGCCCCACATCCCTTTTCCTAATATGGCTCCCGGTCTTAATGCGGCTCAACGTCTCGGCATGCAGAATTCAGGTCCCGTGAACAGGCAACTCGAACTCATGCTCGCCCAGCAGACCCACAACGGCGCTCTGTTCACCGCTGCCAAGAGCCAGCAAGTCCAGCAGCAGCAGCAACCGCAACAACAGCGCGACCAGCAGCAGCAGTCGCAGCAACAACTTCAACCTCCTGCCATCAGTCACCCTAATGCTGACATATTCTCCTCTCCCGCGCTCTCAGGCGAGGCCCTTAGGCGCCCTTCACCTTCCCACCCCCCCAATCTCTCCTCCCAAATACAAGACCCCATCCAGGGCGCTGGTCCCCAGCAGCTCCATCTCTCCGGCGCTCAAGGAATGCCTATACGACGTGGCGTGCTCTCGATGAACATCCAAGATATCAACGAGCGTATCAGAGCTACTCGACAGGCAATTGCAAACAACGAAAACGACCACCGTCAACTCACGAATTCGCTGCAAGTTGCCCCCTCTCATGAACTCACCGTTAAAGCTCGCAGTCTCCAAATGGAAATCAAGACCAAACAGGAGTTCGTGACGCGCTTGCTCCAGCAACAGCAACTTATCATGAGTAACGCTAGCATGTGAGTTTGTGTAACAGCTGCTGAAATCGTATCGATGACCTTCAACTGTCGCCAGGACGAATGGCATGCCCCGTGTTCTGCCGAACATGGGTCTTGGTCAGAACCCCTGGGTTCCCCCGACCAGCCAGTTCGATCCAAATGGGAATATCCGTCCATCTCAAAATGGTCAGACGTCCATAGGAGGACTCAATGGCATGCAATCGAACCCCTCTATTCAAACTCCTGCCAACAGTCACACTGGACTCATGCCACCCACCGGTGTGCCTAGACACGGGGCATCGTCAAATCCATCACCCCAACAACTCGGAAGCCCGTTTGGCGGTGTTCAGATGAGTGTGGGTGCCAATAAACCCCCATTTTTGATGGGTGGGCCCACCATACCAGGTGTCTCCGCTACCATGCGAGCCGGTGGTATCGGTTACCCTCCTCCCCTGGAAAAAGCAAGGTTTGATATGATGCTCCCTGGTTTTCTGCAGAAGAGAAATATCAAGGTTGACCCGAGTTTGTTGACGTGCAACGATCAGCAAATTGATCTCGCTCGTCTCCATACACTTGTTCTGTTGGAAGGAGGGTATGCAAAGGTGAGTAGTAGAGCATCTGGTTGCATTCCCCCTCTGATGGCGTTGTCGTCAGGTGAATGAAAAAGAGTCATGGAATGTAATCGGTGGAAGAATGGGTTTTGTCAACTTTCCTGGATCAGATCGCGAGCCGGCTAAATCGGGACCTGTAGTCGCTCAACAAATTGCCCGCATCTACAGTGAATATCTCTTCGACTTGGAGCAGGTCTATGTTCGTAGCTGGATCGCAAGCGGCTCTGCGATAAGAGGTGCATACCCAAATGGCGGTGTTGGTGGTGGTCCCATGGGCAGTGCAAACCTGGCCGTTGTTCCTGGGTCCGTTGGCACTGCAGATTTAGGGGGAACGGGGCTACCCAACGGATTTGGAAGCTTGGCCGCCAGTCAACTTCAACGAATGGGACCCATGTTGATGCAATATGCCAACTTGAGTGCGGTTGAACTTCGTCAAAGAAACCTTCCCGAAAATATCGCCACACTCGTGGAACAGTATCGGCCGCAGCTCCAACGGATGGCGATAGAGTCGAAGAGATTTTCACAGCAGGTGCGCATGAACAGCAGGAATGCATCTGGAATGGTTGCAGGTCCTACATATGGGTTGCTGCAAGTTGATGCTAACGGGATGCAGCAGCATCCTAATCAAGGACCGTCCGCTGCCGGAGTTGTCGGTCTCAACTCGATGATAAATGATCAACAACCCGGTGGTATTGGTATGGGCGTCAACGGAGGACCGAGTTCTTTACAGGCACAACAAATGATGAGGCAGCAGATGATGATGAGGCAGCAGATGCTGAACGCTGCTGTTCCCGGAGATGGCAAGATTTTGTCAAGTGCATTCATGTTAAATAATCCAGAGTTGTCAAAGAGGGCGGTGGAGATCGTGAATCGGTTGAGGGAGGAGTTGAAGAAGGGCAAGTCGCACAAGTTCGCTTTCAGGAAAAGGTTGTGTTGACAAGATTTTTTTTTGTAGGTCCTCCAATGATGCGTCTCTTGCAGGCGAATATGGAAGTGCCATTTGAACGACAGGCTGATTTCAAGCAGTTGATGCAAAACATGGGACGGTCAGTGAGTGAGCTGAACGACAAGTTGTATATGATATGTATATTACTGCCGAGCGTGACGCAGCGGGCGATTCATCTCGTAAACCCGTCCCATTTTCCCTGGAAAATCTGCAAGTCTCACTGTTTTTGAAATAGGTCCAGATTTTCCAATTGCAAAGGCATCTGATGACGGCTGGTCAACCCCGATATATCATGCCTTTTGAAAATCTACAAGGCATAGCGGGGGAGGTGCAGAAGATTTTGAGCATGCTCTTACAGCAAGAAGCATTAATGGCGGCCAAGGCGCAACAGTCGCACCGGATGCAAGAACAAGCTCAGGCGGCTGCCCACCAACAACCACAGCATCTTCAACAAGCTCCTCATCCTTCACAAGTTCCAGGACAGTTGACCCTCCCGCACCCTAATGGTCCCCATCCCTCTACAATGCAGGTCAATGGATCAGCACAGTCGCCCCCGACTATGATGCAACAACAATCTCACCCTTCACAACCGCTATCTCAACAATCTCAACCTCCGACCATGGCGATGCCTGGCTATTCAGCGCCGTCACCTTCGCATAGAGCGGCTCCTATCAATCTTCATCCACCTCCTACAAAAAGGAAGCCCGTGAATGCGCCTACGCCTTCGAATGCTGCGCCTTCGCCTGCTGGAGTTTCGACGCCTGCACCTACGAATGCACCTACACCGAATGCCGCGACAACTGCCGCCTCACCTTCTGCAGTGCCTAAATCACCAAAGGTGAAAGCCAAGTCGAAGCAAGTAAGACGTAAGGCGTCGACAGTGCCTATACCACAAAATCAGAACACAAATGCCAACGCGCCGGGGGCCTCTTCTCATCTCGCCCCTAATGCACCTTCAGTACCCATTGCTCCCTCTGTGCCACAGGCTCCGCAAGTAACTCAGGCACCTGAGTCTCTGCAACACCAGGGGTCGTCAGGAGTCAATGGGAGCATGAAGAGGGCAAGGGAGGAGGATGGTGGTTCTGGGATCAATGTTGCGCCGAGTCCCCTTGGAGACTCCAGTGTGGGTGTGGATCAGCCCTCGCCACCAAAGCGTGCTAAAATGGAGTGGGATGGTCCACCATCTGAAGAGATGCTGCAGAGGAAGGCGATGATTGAGGACATTAAGACTGAGGAAGACACAACACAGTTCCTTGTGCAGATGTCTGAGTTGTTTAAGATGGCTGGAAGTGATTCTCAGCAGGTCTCCGATTTTACGGATTTAACAACTGAGATATTGAAAGGAGTCAACCAAGTGCCTGGCATGGGTCTACCGGATAATGGAGATGGGAGTGGTGCTGGACTCGATGATGTATTCGGGGCGGGGACGTCTTTGGACCAGTCCATGTTGGCTGGTGGGATCAAGGACGATTTGGAACAATATTTTGATTTTGCAAGATTGGGAGGGGAGGAGGATGATTCAAAGACACCGGAGCTTGTGTCCTCATCCTCGACAACTAACACTAGTCCTGGGTCGAATTCAGGCCACGACTCCAATACAGAGGCGTTGGGAACATCTGCGGTACCGTTGTCAAGTGAGGTAAGAAACGAGGAATTGATGGATTTGACATATCTTGGTTTGTGGAAGGAACTTGATGGAGGGGAATCGGCTTCTTATCAGTCCAACGATTGGAAATGGGACGGTGTCATGACCTCTTTGGACCTTCCTTGGTCAATCTGCAATCCCAACATGTCGTGACGCTACTGATGATTTGTTTGTTGTCGGTCTATATACACTTACCTTATATCCCACTTTTTTCTCTCCTTCTCTTGCTTTTATGGCCTCTCTGCCCGCTTTCCGCCTGACGTTTGCTCATTTTTGTTCCATTACTATGTTTTCTATTGTTTCTACCCTGTTGATCTTGTTTTTCTGATCTATTTTATTTGATGGTCCTCTTACTTACCTATTTGGAGTCCCATATCCTCCCTGTGTCACTACTAGTGTCTTGTTTCCTCTCTCTCTCTCTCTCCTGTGCTGTGTATTCTTATTCCGTTGTCCTCGCTATCAATTTCTTGCTGAATCAAAATACACCAGCAATGGCGATAATACGTGCTTAGATTTTTTTTCTTCTTTTGGTTCTCTATTTGTCTTGTGTGGACTCGATTTGGTGCTATGATACAGACCCAGTGTAACTACGCAAATACATGGACAATCAGTCAAAAGCGAGATGTACTCATGAACTAGGAGGAGAGGAAAAATGTACAGAAAAGATAACTAGAATTTGCGCATTGGGAGTGAGGATTTGGAGGATGATTGAGAATGTTTTAGGGATGCATTCTTCGCTGTATTGGTCAAGATGCGAGCGCGCAAGGTATCCAAAGATGAATTCATTTTGGAACTAGCGGAGGACCCGCTTGCGGCTCGGTGTGTAGACGAAATGACTGGGACATCTACACCACCTATCCGACGTCGTTTTGCACTCTCTTTCGACTGGAGCTTCTGCTTCGCCTCTTCCCAAGCCGACTTGGCCTCTTCCCTTGCCTTGGCATCATCCTCAAGAAGACTGAATGACGCAGGCAACCCGTAGCGATTTTTCAACTCATCATCTGCCTTGCGTTTCTGTTGGTCCATCTTCTTCTCTTCTCGAAATTTTTTCCGGACTTTGAGTGAGAGTGTGTAGGGGTCTGCGTTGTAGTGCTCTGACACAGATTGTAGGGCTTCCAGACGTGGTATCTGAACTTTGGTGAGGTTGGCCTGGGCCTCGGAAGTCTTTTCAAGGGCAGCTAGAGGATCGTCTGGCGTGTCTTTCTTGTCTGGATCTGCAGACGGCCATGCATTAGTAAAAGGTCGATTATCAAAGCGTTGCAGAATGTGTACTAACCATGTATTGCGAAACCACCATTCTCCTCTGGATTCCACTCTTCATCTTTCTGGCGAGCGCCGGATATGACAACGTAGCGAGTATTCTTTAAAAATAAAAAATAAAAATAAAAAGCCAGAGATCGATCCTAATAAGCTAGTCATGGGAGAATGTATGTCTGCCTACCTTTGGGTCAGTCTGGATTTCGAACCAGTTGTCGCAGAGGTGACATTTACACCGGAATGAGAAGATGGGTGTTGAATAGTAGTTGCCTATCTTCTTCTTTTCGGCGTTGTACCGAACCCCCATGCCGATGTGATTGTTACAGCCAACGCTAAAAAAAAAAAAAAAGAAAAGAAAGGAGTTTGGTTGAGTATGAGGCAATCAAGTTCAATGACATTACCACCAGATATTGAAAGGTAGCTCGAAGCGAGTTATGAGAATGCCCTGGTCAATTTTACGTGCTCTGTCACCAAGAGCATGTTTTCCTGGAAAGCAGGAGGGTCAGAAGTGTCTTGGAGATGTAATGATAGTGCGGTTCTCGCCTCTGACTTTATTGAGGCTCCCTTGAGAGGGGTCATAATCTGGTGGGTAGTATCTGTCAAAACTTGAGTAAGAGGATATGCTCGACAACCAACATGGCTTACTTGTTGAAACCTTGCATGGTGAGCGTCGTCAGCAGCGTACTGTTGACGCTGCGATCTCATGCCGAGCGCGGCCTTCGGGTTTATCCGAGATGCTTGATGAACCCGAAAACCCTAATTTTCCCTTTCTATCCA
>Ga0153987_1000563_pt1 | contig 11468 bp, 9 predicted proteins | sample TSNC071MetaG_FD_102279 | JGI IMG/M metagenome (GOLD analysis project Ga0153987, IMG submission 102279) | Attine ant fungus gardens microbial communities from North Carolina, USA - TSNC071 MetaG | ecosystem: Host-associated > Fungi > Mycelium > Unclassified | place: USA: North Carolina, William B...
AACTAATATTGACTTAGCTGTGAAGGCCCAAAGTACCATTTTATAACACTGTCTATGACAAGAAGCATGTTTGTGAGAAATTGCTCCTCAAAAGGAAACATGGATCAAGAGAAGAGAAAAGTGTTACTGTCATGGAGAACAAGACAAGAAGCATCAATTGATGCACCAAGGATGTGTAGTGGATCAAAGAGTAGGGAGAAATCATGCAGAACTGATGAAAGCAAGAAATGAGAAATAAAAGAAGAATGAGACTCCAGACATATTTACAACAAGAAGATCTCAAGAGAAGCAAGAAAGCTTAGTGACATGGCAGTAGAGACAAAGAAGAGTCTTACTTAGGTAAGCATGACCTGAGTATCAGACTACATAATACTACAATTTAATATAACAATTTAATTTAACAAGCCTGAGCTTTCACAGCTTTGCCTTAACAACTCTTCAGAACTAGGAGTTCTCCTTGACAGGTTTACCAACAAGTCACTATGTACCTACCATAGTTGCATGCTATGTAATAAATTGCTGAATTTTTATAAAGAAGTGAGGCAAATGAGCTGCTTGTGGGAATTTATGACTAAAGTTCTAAGTGCTTAGCTAGAAGCTCTTGTGATACTTCTAAGGCAAAGTCATCTGACTAATGTTTCTCATTCAAAATCGAATGTGGATGTGCTCATTTGCAGTGAATATGATGTTTTTTTTCTCAACAGTATTTCTGACAGAGCTATGTGCTCATCTACAAACTTGAGGACCAATGTTGACCTTTCAACTAATTAAGAACCCTGCTACTCCAATCCACAAGATGTGACTTGATGCTTCGATCTTCCATTTGCCGGATCTGTACAGGATTCCCTTCCAATAAGTCCTTCATCTCATCTCGACGTCCATCTACTTTGTCTTCTCGTTACACGACACAAACTAATATGTCATATCCTCCAATTGAACCCTTCGAAACCGGGACCTTGAAAGTTTCCAGCATCCATAATCTCTAGTAGGCAATCGAATCTTCTTTCTTTGGAAAGGAGACTCAATGAGGTGATCTTTTTCATTCAAAGTTACGAAATCTCGGGCAACAAGGACGGAAATCCTGGTTTGTTGCTCTCAAGTATGTGCATCATGCATCCGGGCTGACATTTCTGGGCCTACAGTCGTCTTCGTTCATGGTTCGTGCATCGATGACATGTAGTCCATACCTACTTTGACTTTACAGGACAGGTGGACCGGGAGGAGGTGTTGATGTCGCCGATCGTACCTTCTTCAACCCACAAAAGTACAAGGTCTAACATATTTACATATCTTTTCAGTCACGGAAGAAAGGCTCAATGTATCGACTTAGATCATCTTATTCGATCAGCGAGGCGCAGGAAAATCGACACCGTACGTTCGGGGGTGTTTATTTATTTAAATCCTCGTCTGAAGCCAATCTAGGAGCGCATGCTTGGATGAAAATACGACGTGGGATATTGTAAGGGATATGGAAAAATTAAGAGAAAAACTTGGGATCGAGAAATGGCACATCTTTGGGGGATCTTGGGTACGATTTTTGGATTGAAAAAAAATTCGATGATAAATGATCTGTTCATCTCAAGGGCTCAACGCTTTCTCTGGCATATGCTCAAGTAACTCGACTCCATTTTTGATTTCTGATAATCGTTACTCAAAATATTTTTCCCATAGACCCACCCCGATAGAGTCAAATCACTCACGCTTCGGTCTGTTGACGCTCTCTCCTGACTCATTTGTATTCCTGACTGCCAGTATCTATCAGTGGGATCTTCACTTTACGAAAGAGGCATGTTTTCCTCTATCTCAAGTCTCTCCCGAAGCCTGATCCCGATTCTCCACCCAAGTGAACTTCAATTCTTTTACCAAGATGGTACCTCCCACCTCTTCCCTGAAGCATGGTGAGTTCCCAACAAGTACTCAAATCAGGCCAATTCAGCTATTGCTTTCTGAACTTAGGGAAGAGTACCTTGCACCCATCCCTGAGCGTGATCGTGGCAACTTGATGAATGCTTACCATAAGCTCCTCCACTCACCGGAGGAAACGATCCGTTTAAAGGCAGCTAAAGCGTGGGCCAAGTGGGAGTGAGCATTTTAATTCCTGTTTGTTTGTTTTTTGTAAGTGACAATAGGCTGACAGTTTTTTTCTCTCAATGCTAGGATGTCGACATCTAGGTTGTATGTCGATCCGAAACAGATTGCTCACGCTGAAGAAGATAAATTTGCTCTGTGAGCAAGACCTTTCTTCCCCTTTTTGATGAATACCTATCTACCATGTCTACTAGTGCCTTTGCCCGTATTGAAAACCATTTCTTCGTCAACGAGGTCTGAGACTTTGTTTCTTTTTCTTCCAAATACACTGCGTTACTATTCTGGTACTGATCCGAGGACTGAACTTGTCTAGGGATTCATGCGTGATGGCCAACTACTGGAGAGCCAATCGATCGACAAAATGTAAGCACACAACTGGACCAGAGTGCGTCCTGAAGTAAATTTTAAGCGCTCATTTGTGTACCCAGTCGTCATATCCCAACTTGTATCGTTCAAGGCCGGTATGATGTGGTTTGTCCTGTGAGATTGTCATCTCTTAAGAAAAAAGAAAGACACTAATGTATTTTCAAGGCCACGACTGCGTATGCTCTGAAGAAGGTATGTAATGAGAAAAAATTTACTACGCGTGTAATGATTTTCTCGAAAAATAAAACAGGCTTTTCCTGAAGCTACGCTTCACATCGTTCCTGATGCCGGTCACTCTTCTAGAGAGCCAGGCACCATAAAGCTTCTTGTTGAAGTAAGCATTACCCAGATGTGTTTTTTTGAACAAATCTTTTTATAAAGTGTGGCTGACCATGGTGCTCTAAGGCTACAGACAAATTTGCAGATATTTGAAGGGACGTGATGGCACTCTAGCCTAAAATTCTTTCTCTTATCTAAAGCATAATATCTCTTGTCCATTATCTTTGTACAAGAGGGAGCCATCAATCCAGTTCATGGACTGACTTTGCGGAATGCCTATTGACACGTCAAGTACATAGCTCTCTCTCCTTCTCTTTCACATCCACAGCATTACTAGTGTGGGAGAACGAGTGGTCCCCGAGAAAGGTTTACCTTCACTAAGTCAAAAGATCTTATAGGTGACTTCAAAAAACCAATTGCCAGCCGTGCATGTCTTCATACTGTTGTATTGAGAATAACATTTGCAGCACTTAAACAAATACACAATTATACAACCTAGAAGAGAAAGAAACCATAGCAGATTATAGTAACAACAAAAAAACCAACAAATGCTCAAGCAAATGGCTGAGGCCAATCCGGAAGACTCTGCAACGCCGCATTTGTTGCTTCCCGGACTCGCCTCTTACTTGCCCAATCTCCTGACTGCCTATAATGTTGAAAAACTTCCCGCATCTGAAACGTTGAAGCAGCCACTGAATCTAAGGTACAGTAACCCATCAATCGATAATCTTCGAAGACCAGAACAGAGTCCACGCACCAAAATTTGACGACGCCACCTCGAGAAGCTAATTCAAGAATAATTGTTAAAGAAAATTTAATCACGCTCCACAATGTTGCAGGTTGAGGGAAAACCCTCAACGCCGGTACTCACCTCTTGGATTCTCGAAGCCTCCTGCTGGTATTGCTGCACTTGCAAATACCCCGCATACCCGAGTGACCCCGCAGCTTCCGTTTGCATCTGTAACGTCGACACTTGCGTATTCAGTACACCCATCCTAACCTCCAACTCTCTCTTCCTCGCCTCCCAAGTAGTCTTCAATCTCTCGAATAAATCCAAAAACGTATTCCATGTCAGCTTATCCCAGGACTCGATCAATATTTTGTGTGTACTGATGTAATCTCTCGGATGTTGATCCCCAGCCGCAGAAAACGACATCGATTGAATAGACACATGCGGATTAATATTAGAAGATGAAAGATATTGGGTGCCACTGGACCGTGTTGTGGATGGAAAATTCGTCGTAATTGCTGTCGTTGTCGTTGTCGTCTCGCCCCAACCCTTTTGCATCCCTGCATAGGGATCCAACTGAGAGATGTAGCCTGGACTCTGTAATTGCTGCTGGACAGGATGATACGACGTCTGAAGCTGTTGCTGCTGGATCGATGGTTGTCCTGTCCCGGTGAGATAGCTATAGCTGGTCCCAATGTGTGCACCCTGCCCAAAAGAACCCTGCATCTGGAATCCAGTCGGCTGGGGCTGCTGAGCAGGAACCATGGACATCCCAGTAGTGTTCGTCATGTTTGTCTGCAGAGGGAGCGGCTGTTGGAGCAGGTGCATCTGATTCTGAAACTGCGACGGCTGCTGTGGAAACTGCTGGCCGTTGCCATTTCCCCAGCCCGTTGGTTGATTAGCACCCACAATATGAGGAGGTTGTGAGATATCAGGAAACCGCTGCGTAGTCGATGCTGTATGGTCGATGAATGGATTATTGGTTAATGCTGAACTTGCGACGCCTGCGGACCCATAATTGTTGAACATGAGAAATCAGAGGAGACAGAGACAAGCTTGGAGAACCCAGATGGACAGAGATAAACAAAGTTGGGGAAACGTGTTGCGTACCACAGAGTCTTACTGTCATACACACGTGATCGTGATCGCAGGTGAAATGAAACAAGTGTGAGGGCATGTCCAGAGGCGAGAGATAGACAGACGAATTGACACAGCTGCATTATTCGATAACACTCCTTGCTAATCTTGTTTGAAGAGAAAAATATTCTATGTGTAACATTCTGACCTAGTGAGATGCAATACAAATACATCGAGTCCAATCCCTATGACTGTTGTCCTCCGTTAATCCATAATTGAAGCTTGATATTCTTGTCCGTGTCTTCTCACATCAGTGAGCCAAGCAAGGCTTTTACCCAGTAATTTGCGAGTACGGCCTGGAACGGGTGAGCAGCACTTGGGAAGCTGATCCTGTTTTGTACTAGGCATCGCTTTCATCGCTAGTCGTTCGCAAGTAACAGCCTCACGTACAATCAGAACCACAAGAGGCCCAGAGGTGACACTGAAGGAGATCTATGGACGATTACAAATCTAGAGTGGTCGATTAATCAAGATGTTCTGCGACTAGAAATCCAACAAGACATGCGTCCAACATCATATCAGCATTGACCCAAGCGTGGGTCAACGCTAGAAAAATCACAATGAGAATCCACGAAAATTTTGAAAGCTGTCCACATAACACACCAAATAAATTCGTACCATCTCTCCCTGCTACTCTCATCAATTCTTTCTCTCCTCCCGGATGAAATGCAAGATATGACGTCACGTTGTACACTTTTCCATTAATTGCTGTCCATGCATCTTGACGAGTGTTGTGCTGTTTGAGCATGGCAGGTGTCACCCGTACCAACGTTGGTACACCCTTGGAAATGTTAATATAGAAAAACACACATACATGAAAATGATCATTTTATGCTGGTGGAAAGAACAAGATAGACACGCACCCTAAGGTCTTGTCCCGATATCTTCAGATTAGCCCAGTCCATGGGACTATGACCTGGTGCCAAAGCAACCTTTTCCCGTTTCTTCGATGGGCGTTTTGTTGTACTCAGGGGAACAGTGAGTGATCCAGGGCCAGTACGATGTAACGATGATAATGGTATAGACGATGGAGGAGGCATCATCTGTGCATCTGTAAGCCGTCTGGGAGCTTGGTTCAATGCATCAGCAGCATTAGTTCGAACACGCTGTGCACTGTTGAGACTTGGAAATACAGGCGGTGTATCATCATTGCCATGGCGATCGTCTTCAGTCTCTGTCGTCGAGCCTTCATCGTCTTCATCTAGTGGTGGGGGAGAATTGTGTGATGAGGATGAGATTCCTGGTGAAAGCCAGCCACGCAGGTACGATGTCATGGAAGAAAGTTGGTAGAAAAGTTGGCTAGCGGACAAACAGCTGTCAATCAAGGTATGGCATCAGCACTGGCAGGGACCACATCGCCAAGCCACACAGCCACACAATGTCCCAAGTGTGACACATTTCAGTTGACTAATCATTGCTATTTGTCTGTGTGGATAAGATAGTTTTTGGTCTGGATCACCAAATTATCACCAAATTATCACCAAAATGTGGAAAAGGTAACACGGCGGATATTTAGATGTCAAGTCGCCGCTTGTCAAGTCACCGGTGTGGGGTCATCTTACCTGTGAAAGTTGGACTTGCCACAAAGTCATGCTCTACCACTAAACATCAAAAAAATAATCAGTCCTCTATGTTAGACTTGACTGCTATTGTATATTATATTGAAAATATACAGAGTATTTTTTAAGATGGTTGAATTTAGTACAGCTACAGATAACCTTGCAAGGATTGGCTAAGTGTGACTGTGTGACAGGTCTAAATGATTTGACAGGTGAGTTGACATCCCAATTCAAGCGGCAACTCCCACTTTCTTTGTTTTCCCACACCCCGATCCCTTTATTTGTCATAATCTTCTTGCAGCAGAGATGGTCATCATACTAGCAGACTTCCCAGGGGGTGTATAGACAACACAACTTGTTGGATAAATGCTGGTCTATTACCCAGGGTGCCTAAGCATGAGAGTGTGGAAAGGCCACACAAATGTTGCAATCTTCCCATGCAATGGAAGGAGTGGACAAAAAAGGGCAACATTGATTAGTGTAAGATGTTCACAATAATGAGAGAAACTCTCACAACTAAGGGGCAATAGTAAAAGAAGATTTTATGAGTTCACGAAAGAGAGAAGGAGAGAGTTCATGAGTTGTTCGAGTATAGTACATCAGTGTATCAATTTGGAGAATGTGGCACAGGTCCATGTTGATTATGTTAGGCAGGCTAAACTCAAAAAAGTATAGTCATTTTAATTATTGATCTGAACAACATAGAGGACATCTCCATATCACCAATTGCATTACATTACTTGCTAGATGGATGGTAGTCTTGATCACATGCATAGACAACTGTTAAAAAGCCAATCTTCTCTTGTGTTGATCTCTGAGTTGCAAAGGCATAGCCTCGAGTTGCAGTCCATATGTTAATTGATTTGAATAGAGCTTGTCAAGAGTCAAATTAATGCTTGGGAGGTAAACAGTCACCTGGGAAGGTGGCCGTGGCTGAGGATTTCAGCTCACATTCTGATTTTTTCGCTTATGCAAGTGAATTAGATGAACATCATATATAGTAAGATTGTCCAGCAAAAAATTTAGTTTTATTTTGACCTCACATCTGCCTACTGCGCGTTATATATTTTATCCACGATATGAGTTCGTGAGTTCGTGAGTTCGCAAGTCCATGAGAGTTCGTGATATATTGCTCACATCAGCACTACACTTTCTCATACTTTCTCATACTTTCTCATGTTACCATCTGACTAGATCTTCCTATCTTTAACAATGATAGGAGAAATAAAAATCACCAGCATGTTGTAAAGCTTGTTGCAGCCAAGGATCCAGATTTTACTTCCAGAATCAAGATGTCGCGCCTCTGTAACGTAAATTATTCCTGGAACACAGGATAATTAGATAGATGATTGGAATTAACCAGAATGAGACACTTTTCTTAATTATATACGGTTCTCCCGGCACTATGGATCTTTCTCAAGCTTGCTTGGGGACATGAGTGATATTTGCATTTATTCTTGGAAGTTACCCATACCCTGCATTGGAACCGAGATATCAAGCAAGGGATCCTTGCATAAACATATAAAAGGTGGTCAGGCTTCAGGTAAAGCTCAAAGCTAAAATCTCTAAGCCATTACCTGAGCATTTCTTGAACTCCTGTAGAATTAACCTGCCTTGCAACATGCCGTCCTATAAACTAATTTGTGTCCTCATCGTATTCATGATCAAGATTGTGAGTTCCGCTGGTGAGGACATAGCCATTAGACTTTATCATCTATTCTGAATCCGTTACTTCAGACCCCACGGACACGTCCACAGACCTCACCAACACAAACACAGGCATGACTTCAATGACAACGGAGACGTCATTAACAACGGTAGTGTCAACAACGGAGATGGACACGGCAACGTCAACGCCAACGTCAACAACAACGGAAATGGACACGGAAACGTCAACAACAGCGGTAACAACAACAACGGAGTCAGATACGCTAACGTTGACAACAACGGTAACAACAACAGCAGCGGAAACAGAAACGGACACGACAACGTCAACGACAACGTCAACAATAATAACAACGGAAACGGACGGAGAATCGGTGACAACAACGGAAACGGCAACAGGAACGGTGATAACAACGGAAACGGTAACGGGAACGGTGATAACAACGGCAGCAACGGAAACGGAAACGTTAACGAACACGGAAACGTTAATAACAACAATAACATTGGTAGCAACGCCAACGCCAACAGTCACAGCGACCTCCACTACAACAACAGCTCCTCTTGTATCCACCACTTCTTTACTCCATCCAGTTCTAAGTGCATTCAAGTGTCTTGATGTTCGTGGTGCCATTTTCCAGAATGGAACACCTGTTCAAATGTGTGCATCCTCTACGATGATACTTTCTGCGAGGCCCATATCACTTATCATATAGCTTCGACTGTAATGGCACCCCTGCTCAGAATTGGGTGATCGCTCGAGGCCGAGGCCATGTCCAACTTGCAGGGACAAATTTCTGTCTCGATGCTGGCTCAAACCCTGAAAATGGTGTTGGAATGAAAATTTGGCAGTGTCTCGATAACCATCCAGCTCAGGATTGGGTTTACAATAACGATAATTCAATCGCTCTGACCAACCAAGGTATGATAGTGCATTTGTTTTCCCCCTTCCCGTGATCTGACATCGTTTTCAAGGTTTCTGTCTCGATCTCCCAGACGGCGACCTTACCAACTCCAATACGGTACAGACTTGGCAATGTATCGTCAATGACTTCAATCAGATCTGGAATTCCGATTGACATATTTTTGTATGCGATTCTTATTGCCACAAATATCGTAGAACAAGTCTACGAGTAAAGCACTAGACAGTTGTATAGTAAATATCTCCGTCTTGTCGATTTGTCGTACCTGAATATATATTATCGTGTCTTCGAGCTTTGGCAATCCACGAAAATTCGAGATTTGGGAACGAAGAGATATACATACAATAGGGCAAAAGAAATTGAGAACGATATCTTACGTTAAATCAAAATCTCTGTGGCACAACATTCCTTCCCTTGGGTCGTGGGAGAGCTGAAGACAATGATCGCATACTAACCGGCTTCATTCCGGCCTTGTTACATTTTCCAGCCAAAGTCCCTGTAATTCTGTCGACGATCATGATGTTACTAAGATCCGAACCAAAAGGTGGCAACAGAACAGCTTTGCGAGTCATCATACCGCTGGAACATTCTGATTCTGAATCCATTTCAATTATTGGATCGAGTTGTCGGTCAAAATGAGAAGAATAGCCCTGAGCTGTCTCCTGGTGAGGATGGTGCCATGGTGCCGCGTCTGAGCCATAATTTTCCGCCAGAAATACCGGGCTCCTATACTTCCCATACAATGAATCGTACTGTCGTTACTTGAGCGTATGACTATGGGAACTTGGGTGTATGTGCTCCACATAACAAGGCCCATCCTTCATTACAGATGTTTGGTCAAGAAACGAATCATTGTCAAATTTGACAGGCTTTCCCGGTTCGATGATGGCCTTGTCGAATTGAACCTGAGTCCGCGAACGATAAGACAGCAAACTTAATAGCGGAAGGTCTTCCGAGGAGCTAGACTCAGAGCACTCAGTCGCAATCAGATACTCCTCGTCGGTACCTGAAGACCATGTGAGAAGTTTTCGTTCATAACTTGACAGAACGCGCTCCTACCGTTGTGAATTGATCTCATGTTTCTATGACTTCGATGAGTGTGTTGTACCTTCGGGCATGAGCTGAGATGACTGTATTCTCAGACAAGAGGCTTTTAAGAGATGGGATACGGACAGTGGAAGAGGTCTGACCTATGCTGCGAGAGGAGACTTGTGGGATGGAGTCGGGAAAAGCTGAGGCAGCTGAAGTTGGCGATTTATATGAATCTTGCAAGTAATCATCAAGATCAAAAACGCGAGGATACGGAAAGCCAGAGTCTAAAGGAGTAAATTGTTGATGGAAATTTTTGGATGGATCAATTTTGTCAGCTGAGAAAGACCTGCCGCAGATCTAGAAAGGAAGATGATAGAACTTTGGACGTGCGCACAGGTCGGAAAAGCCGAGGAATATTGGACTCGTCTGATTCAGAATATCGTTCCAGAAACTGAGGAAGATTTGATCGGCATATTTTGTCTTGATTGCTGGCCCCATAGTCTGGTTTTATTACATGACCGGAACAGGATACTTCGTCGATCCAGCTACTTTCCAGTGTTCCACAGTCGCTTTTGAAACCTGGAGAGTCTAGAGTGTTGTAAAAACGGAGGCTGGTTTGCCTTGGAATGAAAAGATTGATTCCATCGCAAACCAGTGAGTAAAAATTTAACAAAATTGTAACTATATTATACTAAAATGTCAGAACGTCCTCGAACAATAATGACGTCAGCTCGATACTTCAACATAGAGATGGTACAGTCAAAGAGTCTCTGCTTGAACTCAACGTGAGCGTCGACAGAGAAAAGGTATCAACCGCTGTCAGGTATTCCGAAGAGGACACTCCTTGGGGAGAGGGAGTACTCCAATCTGTAATACGAATAGTCGGAGGGGGGCTGAAGTCCTGAGAACATTTGGATGGAGGTGTCCTGGGGTATCCCAAAATGATATCAGAGAAACGAACACGGGGACCCTTTTTTCGTCGGTTTTTCTTCCTCAAACTAGGAGAACGAAGAAACTCTGCCTTCAGAACACTGATCTTCAATCAAAGAGTTTCTAGGCTATCGAAGTGGACTAACGTGTACTGACTCGTGTCTGAGAGTGAACCAGTCTATTGAAGTGGACTGACACAGTGAGTACCGCACCTGTTGCACCAGTAGTCTGTGGATGGTACCCAAATTCCTTAGCAAATCTCTATATATATCACATACCAAATGCAGACACACCTCAGTTGTTCATACCATGGTGATGCCTGAGGTGAGTATATTGTACCCATGTATCTGACTACTTGCTCATGTATCTAGATAATTATCCTTTAGGTAAATAAACAGTCGTTTATACCACAGTAATGCCTGAGATAATTATCCTTTACAGTCAACATTGCTTCTTGTTAGCACAAGACTGTGAAGGACTTAAGGCAACCCCAAGGTGGTGATAGAATATAATACCTCAGTACCTCGAAGATGACAAGAACTAAGGTATGTAGAATATTACAGACATATATAAAGGACTATTGCAGACAACAATATCCATGGGAACATTTACCAAAGATGTCATGAACCAACTAGACCCTATCAAGGAGTTGTACGAGATGTACTCGGAGGAAGAAGATGCCCCGAGGATTGTAGAAATAGAAGACAATGGACTGGACTTTCTCTCGGATGTAGACGGGCCGGCTGACCTGTATATGGACTT
>Ga0153987_1000564_pt1 | contig 11464 bp, 10 predicted proteins | sample TSNC071MetaG_FD_102279 | JGI IMG/M metagenome (GOLD analysis project Ga0153987, IMG submission 102279) | Attine ant fungus gardens microbial communities from North Carolina, USA - TSNC071 MetaG | ecosystem: Host-associated > Fungi > Mycelium > Unclassified | place: USA: North Carolina, William B...
AGCTAGGAGAAGCAACAAAATTGTATAACCATCTTTGGATGGCCAGTGTCAATATAGTTTCTAATACTAGAAACAGAGTATAAGCTTTATAACTACTAAATGGGTATTTCTTTTCCCTCTTTGTAAGTATGTAAATTACAACCTTTTATGCTGCCTTGTCTAATGTTATACTCGACTCTTTAGCCAGTGTAATGTGGCTTTTTTTATATTAAATTCAAATGGAGGTTGTATTTCAAAAATTTTACGACTTGTTCTATATCTAAAAATTCAATACTATTTGAGAAATATTTCTTATAATTCATATTATTAGATAATTTTATTAAAATAGCATTACCTTTAGGTATATTATTATAAACCCGCCATACACTCCAAATTTTAATTTCTACCCCCCTACTTAAGAATAGTAAATTTTTTATATAAAATATATTGAAAACTATCAGAACATCTGTATCAGAAATAGTTAATTGATAAGCCGTATTATTAAATTTCCCAGCTATTGTAAAATTAGGTTGAGGAGCTATAAATAGATCATTTAAAAATAAAATAGGAGCCCTTTGTATATTTTTTTTATATAGATATGGCTTCTAGTACTTGTTTATCTTTGTGAGTAATTGAAAATATAGCTTTACTATTAGTAAAATACCCCTAAAAACCAATCATTATAAATCATTAAATGAGATAATTTATACCCCTCAAAATTAGTTCTATTTCTATTTAGACTTTCTTTAAATTTTACTATTTTATAGTAAGTTTCAGGTTCTATATATCTAATATAAATTTTTTATATACGGCAGAATTTTTTTAATATTTAATAACACTGCTATTCTTCAATCTCTATAATTTAATTGTTTATGCGTTAATAAAGGGTACAAGGGTACTTATCAAATATAGGTAGTAAAACCTCAACAATAAGTTGAAAAGAATGAACAGAAAAAGTACAAGTATTTTCTTTTATAAGGAACTGAAGAAGAACTTTTAAGTATAAAGCTATACCTAAATTATCTTTAATTAAAACAGCTGAATCAGAAATATTTTTATTTTCCAGAGCCACTTTAACCCACACTCTATAACCCCTCTTAATTTAAACATAAAATTATGTGTGTTTAACAGCTTCTTATATTAAACTAATACTACACTGGAAATAAACGATTATAAATTATATCTGGTTAAGTTTTGATTTTAAAGCCTTAATTGCACTTAATCCTTAAGGCTTTGGAATTCATTATTAATAGTATTTCTTTTCAAATTAAATAATTAGTGCCTTTAAGCTGTAAGCATCAAAATGAGGTAAAATAATTGCAATTATATCTTTAATGCTAGCCCTTACTGCATTATTTTTATAATACCTTTAAAGAACTTTTGTATATTAATTATTAAAGGTAAATCACGATTATTTAAGCCAATACTGTAAGCCATTTGTACTTGTTTAGTCAAAGGAGAAATAGAAACATGAAAAGCTTCAGAAAACCCACTTACTCAGTAAGGGTTAAGAGGATTTTCATTAACTTCATATTCTGGTCTTACTGTTAGTTTAACTTCTTTAAATTTTAATTATTTAGATAAACCTTTATTATATTTAATAGCAGATTTAAGGCTAATTATTTTAGTTAGTCCTAAATATGTTCTTTATTACCCATGATTTTCACACATTGGGATCATAACTTAAAATTCTTACAACTTTGTAAAGGATATTGTTTAAAATGTGGTATTATTACATTAATTATATCACTTAATTTTACTAAAATAAACCCAGCTGCTTTACATTCACTAGTTTCATGAATTCCAAAAAAAGTTTTAATTTTATGTAGAAGCTTTAGCAAGTAATTTTATACTAAAGGATGCAGATACATCTCATCCAATAAAATTAGGTTGTTTACGAACTGTAAATTTAAAACACCCCCCTCGGTATCTGCAAATCCTGAAACTCAATTAGGATTTAAATTATTTTTCGCACCAACTAAGTTTGTATTTAAAGTTGAATAATTAGATAAAGTATTTTGAAACATTTAAGTAATTTTAAAATTTACTATACTTTCATTTTTGTGTCTGTATTATGAATGATAATTCGGCAACCGTAAATCCAACAAACCATTGAAGCTGTTTTTTTAGTATTCAAATATTGGTTTAAAAACAAATCTAAAGATCTCATTATTTTTAATAAAATTATCTGAAAGAGCTTTTTTAAATAGCAAGACAAAGTTAATTTACATAGTTGTATAGTTTGCTTAGACAAATTATAATAAAATAGGTTATTGCTAATTATAAATTTATAATTCAGAGCATATACAAAAATGAAGAAGAAAGAAGCTACATTAGCGTGAGTGTATCTAATTAACCATCCATTGTTTACGTCTCTCATTATCATTTGTGTTATAAACATGTCCACTTGCAATATCTTTATATTATTTTGACTCACCTAATAGTTAAAATAGTAACCACGAAATAATAAAAATAAAATTAAAGTGGTTTAGAATAAAAAGTATATCGTCCTCCGATTACTTTCCCTGTGTCAATACTTCGTCTAGCAGCTATACTTGTTTTTGAATAGCCGATAGCTGACATAGCTGACGCAAAAGAATTAAAAGGTTCTTCACTTAAGGAAACTCCATTTTCATACACCCATATAGCACTTTGTTTAAATTCTCGTGCATAAGCTTTTGCTAGATCCACGTGTAGCATATTAGGTTGAAGTGTAATAGGCAGTTTTAATTCTAATACTTGGCTAATATCAGATAAGCTTGGAGCTTAATAAAAATTAGGGTTTGTAGTGTATCGCCCTTTATTTACATATTGGGAAATTTTGTAAACTAAAACACGACCTTTTAGAAGATAGAAGTAACCTAATTTGTGTAAGTGAAGTGCAATAGACCAAAAATAAAAATCTTCGGATTTTCTAGTTTGAAATGGCATATCTAATAAAAAGAACATTAAGTAATCGTAAAGTCCATCAATATTAACAATTGATATTACAGAAACGGAGGTACGTTTATTTAAAGTATTCACTATAGTAGGAACTTCAGTACGTAAACTAAATGTGAAACTTTTAGGTAGTAATTGAATATAGCTAGATATACTATCTAATACCATTGAGCTTCTACTGTGTTGACCCACTTGAAAATATGGACTTAAGTTTTTAAATCCAAATGTTCCTTCAGCTTCAATAAAACCCAGTAACCAAAAAGGATTTACGATGATTCTTGGAATTAAATTGTAATTATACTGTGTTCGTCCAGAATTCATTTGATACATGATACCTCTTATCCATTCTAATTGTGATAAAAATAATCGTGTTGTACTTGATTCGGAAAGGAATAATATTACAGATTTAAACTCAAGGTAGTCTAATCATTTAGTTGTGTATAATTGGTACTTATCTAGTAAAGGAAAAAGAACGGTTAATAAACTTTTTACATCGCTAATAATAAATAGACAACTACTATCTTCAACTACTACTCTACCTACACCTAAAAAATCTCGTATTTTTTGTAATACGACTATATCATCTATATGTAGTCGAATTCTAAACATTACTCTGAAATAATTTTTGTTTAAATAGACTTGGAAGTTACCTTCACCGTCAATAAATCCTGTTAACCATCTTGAAAATTGTTCTTTCTTCATTGGGGTAGGTTCGCTTTTATTAAATAAACCATAAACAAATGCAGTTATACTCATTTCATTCCACATGTTAACAACCACTCTCATGGTTGATCGGAATATTTCATATCTCAAATATCATATAAATTTTTATAGATAAAAAGATCTTCGCGTCTAGTCTCTGGGGATCCTACTTTTGCTTTGGGATTACAATTTGGTTTCCTGCAGATTGCCCAATCGTTAAGGATTATCACTTAATGTTATTAGCACCAAGTACCTAAATCTCTAAGGGTATTCCTGCATATAGCGAAGTTTTAAGAACACAATAGAGAAATTATCTTCTTATGTTCTAAACTGTTGAAAGCAAAATCTACATGAGCTGTATAGTAGGATCGACTACCCGCACCGTGAATCTTAATTAGATCTGGCAACGATTAGCCTTCCTCCGAACCGTACGTGCAAGTTTCCCCGCATACGGCTCTCCAAAAACAATAACAAAATTACATACTTTTTTTGATATCTCTAAGACTCATCCCATCATATTTACCTGTGTGTACCTTATTATGACAAGGAATACAGAGTGGAATAGTTTTTCGATTTATTCTACTCATTATTTTTATTAGTGTTTTCTTGTCTTTGGTATCTTTCAGATGCTTTAGATGGTGCATTTCAATATCTTCCATTGCTCCACAAATATAACAAGGTTTTTCTAGAATATTTGTTTCTTGCGCTTTGTGTATAAGCGAATTGAAAGGATCATAGGGAAGCATATCATTAATCGTATCTCTCCATCTATTTATCTTCATATATTTTTTATTTAAATATTCTGCCGATAATGATAGAGGTAAATCGAACTCAATAGTCTTTATTACTTCATTTTCATCTGATTTTACCTTAACTCTTATAGGTTTCCCATATTTTGTAAAGACTCCTTTCAGAGACATACGATGTTTGGCGGCTAAGGTATGAGCAAGTGAAAATTCAATAATGTATACCATCTCATTCATGGATGATCGGTTTTCTGCAATATTATAGAAGTTCATAAAACCCCTTGCAATACTATTATATCTTTGAACTATTTCATAGTCTGAGAGAAACATAAGTTTTCCATTGAATTTGGGTTTACCTTTTTCATTAGCTAGCCCTTTCTCTATTAGTTTAGTTTTTATTAGATCCTTTGGAAATATAAGTTTTGGTTTACCTGTGCCTTTTCTAGTGTTGGTAAAACCACCTCCTAATTTTTTGGTACGACTAGTAAGATTTTGACTAGTTGTGTTAACTTTAATATAATAACCCAGAAATTTAGCGTATTCGGAACCAAGTATTTTTGTTTTATCTATTGAAAGTTCCAAATTTAGTTTATCCTTTAGATAAATTCTTACTTTATCCTTTATTTCTTCCGCCAATTCTCTAGGACCCGAAATTCCAATTACTCAATCGTCAGCATATCTAACATAGTGTATTTTCGTACCTGTTCGAATGGCTGAGGGTATTGTTCTAAGTAAAATATTATTTTTTACTATTTGTTCTTTAATTGAGTTAATTTCTTCTTCCGTTCTTTTTTTTGGTCGGATTAATTTATTTTTTAAGTTTCCAATAGTCCATTCTACTTTTCTGTATTCAGGATTTCTAATGGATATTGGTAATTTATCATATTCCTTTTTTAATTCATCAATATATTCATCGAATTGTGTAAGGTATAAATTTGAAAGGATCGGTGATAAAATTCCTCCTTGAGGAACTCCTAGAATAGAGTGTTTAAATTCTCCTTCTTCTATATAACCTGCTCTAAAAAATTTCCAGATAAGAGCCATTAATGTCCTATCAAGATTAAGACGTTCCTGTAATATTTGGGCCATAATTTGATGATCTATGTTATCAAAATATCCTTTGATATCACCTTCGATCATCCAGGTGATACCCATCATACTTCGTACTTCTAATAATGCGTGGTGGACTGATCTTTTAGGTCTAAAACCAAAACTATTTTTATTAAATATTTTTTCACATTCTGGTTCAATGATTAGTTTTATCGCCACTTGTAAAATTTTATCCATAATAGAGGGAATACCCAATGGTCTTAGTTTTCCGTTTGATTTGGGAATGAATATCCTTTTTGTAGGTTTACAATTATATTTCCAACTTATTACGGATTCTTTGAGAGTCTCCAGTTTAGCTATGGACATTCCATCTATTGTTTGGTTGTCAGATCCTGGTGTCATATTACCAGGTTTAGATTTAATGATATTATAAGCTTCTTTATATATTTCTATATTATTTAGAGCCTTGCTTGAGATATTTCTAGTTAAAGTAGGTCGTTTGCAATAATTTACGACATTTGTTTTTAATAAAGATAAAGAATGTATTTTTATACTAGTTCTTTTCTTATTAAAGTTTGTTTTCTGCAACCCTTCCGTTAATTGTACTACGGTTGCTCCGTCTCCCCCACTATAAATTTTTTTATGGTGAGCCATGGTCTCTAGTCCCATGATGCCAATTACTTGGTTTAGGAGATCCCTAGTTCCCATAGAGAAGTCTCTTATCCTATCCTTAGTTTCCATCTTTATAAATGTTTTATATGTCATATTCAGAGAATATAAAATTGTGTATGCACTCCCCACAATTTTTCTTCATACTTCCGTTACAGCTACTTTCGGAATCAGTTTAGCGTCCTGTGACAGATGTATTGTTGAAACATAGATAAGAATTACCTCGCCCCTAGGGTACTTATAGCTAGTGACCATTAGGACTTTACCGACATGCTCCACTCCCCTCCTCATTTCGATTATAGGTAAGTCGGTTGGTTTACATGATATATATTCGATCATGGTAATTATATTTACGGGCATCTCTATGATTAAAAGGCGCACATGCATAGCTAAAAAAGCTCCAGTTAAAATTTGTATAATTAAACAAGTTGCTAATAATGAACCGAAGTTCCATAAGTAAGTTAAATTAGCTGGTTGTGGTGAATCTACAATATATGAATTTATAAATCTAAGTAGTACATTTTTTTTTAAAATTCTCATTATTTTTTTTTTAATAATCCTTTAGTTTGAATTAAATTTGGTATAGCTACCCCTTATTTTTGCTATAATTATTTAGTTGCAATGCTGCATGTGAATTCAAAGATTTATCTTTATTTAAAGCTGCTTTACTTTTGCATAAAACAACATTTTATAAAACTTTGTAATAAAGAGGCTTAAAGTTATTGAACTTAAAATTTAAACATTGAATTATTTGTCGCTTTTGTTACCAGATTTAACAGAGTTATTACTTATTGTTAAAAAGCTAATTCTGGAAAATTTAAGTAGCAAAATGATTGATTTTGTAAACACTTAGTTAGTATAAAAATTAAGTATAAATTTGAGCCAATGATAAACTTTATTTTATGGAGCTACATAAGCTTAAACCTAAGATATAATATCTTATTTGTATAAATTTTACTTTTGTAATAAAAAATTTAGTTTAATTTAAATTGTAATAAATTTTAACTAGTAATTAAAACAAAATAAACTTAATGATTTGATGTTTTGCCTTATCTATTGATTTAACACTTATTTGACCTTAGCAACTGTTACTAAGTTAAGTGCCTTAAGATGAAAGCTTTAAAAATTTGTATCACAGTTTTATTTTTAAATTTTAAGATATAATTATACCCCATTTAATAAACAAAAGAATGACAAAATACACTATAACTATATAATTTATTTTTTGTACAGTAAATTTTTTACGCTTGTGGAACTTTCCCACTATTTAAACGTTGCACCCTTTATTATAAACTAGCAACAGTACTCTATTTTATTTAATTGGTACCTTTATAGCATTTTAGAATAAACTGGCTAACTAAAAGTTAGGTAAATTTATTTAATTTTTTGATAAACTCATAAGATAAGAAACAAGAAAAACTTTATATTTTTGTATTAGTTTTATTCCTATTCAATCCTATTTTGTATCTTTATTCAATATTTAGTTAATTAATAGTAATAGCTGTTGCAGCTAAACCAGTTTCTTAAAACTCATTAGATAAACTAAGCTGTTGCAATAAATCCCTAACAAATTTTTAGTGATGGCATTTAAAAATTAATAAACAATAAGTTTACTCTATTAAGTTCATCTTAAAGTGTTAGAAACTTTTAAAACTATAAGAATTAACCTACTTTGCTCAACGAATCAAATTTAGCTTATGGTGTTTGAACTACTTTATCAAAATTTATTAACTAAGCTTTTTGTATTGCTGAAGCTGAAGACATTTTTCAGCTAAGGATATTAAATTTTTATATTATATTAATTATATAATAATGTTTTCAAATTAACTTCTTTTAGTATAAATATAAGCCTTTAGAATTAAATGAATTCAATACCCCAAAACTTTTTAATTAGGGTCACACTAGAAGCCTAACTTAACGATAAAGTAAACCACAAATAAAGCTAAGCTGAACCTGCTAATATTGAATCTTAACAACAAAATGCGCAAGCAATAGTCCAACTTAACCTAATATAACCTATATCAATGGTATATATTGGAAGAAAAGAAGTGCGCTACCTATGCTATGTTATTTATTTTTTAATTTTAATCTTATGTATGATTTTAAAATATTAAGAATTTACTATCAAAAGATGACAAGGAATTAGACTAATTAGACTTGTTAATTAAATTTAAATATTTCAATTTGTATGTCTTTTTGGTTAAACAGGTTTTCAAATTTGGTCAATTATTATTAAATTATAGTCTCATTCTTTGAGAATTTATTTCTGTTTTTCGTTAATTTTTTTTAACAAAATTTTTAATTTCTTTAGATTACGACGGAATATTTAATACATAGGTATATTTATACTACTTTATCTTAGTAGTTTATGTTATTTGTACATGTATATTGTACGTTATTTCTTATTTTAAGACTTTATATTAAGTTGAGTTGTTTCTTTGATTTATTTTCTTCTAAGAACATTTGATATTTTGCACTTTTACTTATGATTTTATTTATCTAATTTTATTATTGATTTTGTTCTAATCTATTTTAATATTTTTAACAGTTTATTTTGTGAAAAAACAACAGGTTTTGTTTAAGATTTAACTTAGTTTTAATAATATTTTATTTACTACTTATTGGATTAATTTGAGAAATTTTTAATAATTATTTATACTTTCTTTGATATATTCTATAAACTATAATTATCTAATAAAATTTTTAAATAATAAACCCCTAGAAAAAGAAATTTAGTTTATTAACACGATTTTAGTTTTAACTTATTTTGTAGGTATGCATGATGTAAAAACAGGGGTATTTATTTAATCAGGATTAGTTATATTTTATAATAAAGTTTATCGTGTGCTTTGGATATAATTTTATAGGTGATAAATTAAGTTTACTGTTGAAGAGTTATAGTTGGACATGCTCATTATCTTATATTATTTTTAATAATTTATTTAAGGATTATTATGGTCTTGTGCTACATTGGTTGTGTTGCATAATTACCTTATGTATAATTTATAATTTTATTGTTATTTTGTTATTTCTTATTTTATTGAAGAGTATTTCAAATATTTAAGTAAAGGTTACAAGATTGTAATTAGAAACAACAAACACATAAACACAAAACACAAGCTACTACTTCCATCTAATGTTGTATTGATATTTGTAAATAAGTTATATTATTATTTTATTGCTGATACTGCATTATTTTAGATTAGCTAATTGCTTTTAATATTTCCCCCGATTTTGTTTTAGTGTGCTCCACTCTTACATATTTGTATATTTTATTTGTATCATTCATTTTATTTTGAGATATGTGGTTTATTTTAAAAGTTAAGCAAGTAGCCATATTTTAATATGAAATACTTTTATAATTTATTTATTTTGTTTTATTTTTTTAATGAAATACTTTTATATTTTATTTATTTTGTTTTATTTTTATTTGGATTTATTTTTGTTTTAATAAATTTACTCTACGATCTTCTTCCTTCGTTAATAAGTTTTATAGAAATGTGCAATACAAAATTGGTACTTACAATAGACCTGCATTTTTTTATCTGATCTTACTAAAAAGTACTACCCTTCCCTAGGGCTAATAGGTGCAATAAATAGTATTCATACCAGTGTGGAGCAATTCAAAATAGAAAATGAGGAAGATCTAGTAATTACATATTTAAATGCGAATAGTAAAGGGTACTTTGGGTATGAAAGAATGGTAGAACTTTGTACTTTGTTTGATATTTGCCCTTTCTTGGGAAATCTTAATACCTAATGTTGACTAAATGATAATCAGTTCCAAATTTTGTGTTTTTTCTATTTGGACTTTATAAGCTGAAGGGGATTTACTAGTAGAATTAATTGAATTTTTTTTAATAGAAGGTCCAGAAATTACAATAGTAGCGTACATAGCTAATAATAAGATTATACTTAAAGTTATTAATAATGCTGCTCCATATGTATATAAACTATAACCTAAAGATTCTATTTGTTGAAAATCATTTATTATTAAATCACTACTTAAAGGTGAAGACAATATGCTATTATTTGTTAATATAGTATTAACTATATCAAAAGATATTAAGTTATTATTTGAATCACCTAGAGATAATATAGTGTTTAAAGAAGTCAATTTATCTAAGAAAATAGAAATAGCTGGTACATTATTATAGTTATAAGGTATAACGCTAAATATTATAAAAATAAATAAAGAACCAATAGATATAGCTAAAGGTAAATTTTTAGTATACTGACTACCTGTTTCTAATATATCAGTTAATTTAATGTTAATAAGCATTATGATAAATAAGAATAATACAGCAATAGCACCTACATATACTATAATATAAGAAAGACCTACAAAATGAATTCCTATTAAAATTAAATAACCAGCTCCAGATACGAAAGTAGCTATTAAGAATATAACTGAAATTACAGGGTTTTTAGATGTAATAGAAAATACGCTAGAAAGTAAAGTTCCAAAAGCTAAAATATTTATAAATATTGTTTTCATTTTTTTTAAATTAGATAATAAATCTAGATTTATATTTTTGTAATCTCTTATAATTAAAATTTATGGTTTTTCTGCTTATTTATAATTTATACGAATTGGGTTGATAGCTTAATCTTATACTAATTAAATTAAGATAATCCAATACATTTAAAATAATTTAAGAAAAACACCTTAGCAATAATAAAAAAAGGATATATAAAAAAATAAACTAGCCACATAAAGTGGACGCCTAAATGTAATTAAATTAAATTTATAAAGTACAAACTATATAAATATTTAATAAATAAACAGGCAAAGACTATTTATATATTATATTGCAATTATTATTTAGTTGAAATTTTAACAAACCAAACAATTTTAATTATTGCAGTTGCTGCCTAAATTGTAAACCTAGTGAAATATAACCAGTCAAAACTAAGGGGTAGTAAACTATATAATAATTACAAATTTTCAAAATAGTAGGTTTAACCAAGAATTAGTGACCTTAAATTAATTAAGGCAGGATGCATAGCATTCATTGTATATCTAGCATTATTTTTAATAATAAAATTATTTTAATAACTAGAAAGATTATTTTTTTTACAAAATTGATTTTTTAATTCCTTAGCAAGATTGTCAACTTATGGGGTTATGCTGCCTTAGCATTAGCAATAGCAATAGCAAACAATCAAAAAGATACCAATCTAAGGGAGAGCCGAAGCATAATAATAAGAATAATAAAAATGCAGGTTTAACCTAATTGATAACTGTCTTATTGTGAATGGGTGGCAGCAATATATAAAATAGTTGAAGTTTATAGTAGTAACACTGGGCAAAACAAATACAAAAATTGTATTAAATAATTCAATAATGAATTAAATTTAAGCAACAGTATATAATA
>Ga0153987_1000565_pt1 | contig 11459 bp, 14 predicted proteins | sample TSNC071MetaG_FD_102279 | JGI IMG/M metagenome (GOLD analysis project Ga0153987, IMG submission 102279) | Attine ant fungus gardens microbial communities from North Carolina, USA - TSNC071 MetaG | ecosystem: Host-associated > Fungi > Mycelium > Unclassified | place: USA: North Carolina, William B...
ACTTCCAGAGTCTTCCGTAGCTTCTTGAGAGCGGGTTTCATTTGTTCTCGAACAGTCTGAAAATCAGTTTGGGATGACAGTTTGCGTTTCTCCACAGAAGTAAATCGTCCGCGAGAGTGAACGGCCAAAAAATGATGAGCGGTCTGGGACAAGAACAACTGTGGGTAGGCTTCTTGCCAACTATATGTATCCCTGCGGTATTCTGCCACTGTGGTCAATTCAATGATAGACGCCTGTGGCACATATGTGCCGGCATTGATGATGTTCAAGGTAGGCATAGTGCTAGAGCTGAAGGGTGCGACTGTGCTTGTGAGATTGATGTTTGACATTGCGTCCGCAAGACTATCCAGAGTTGACGCCTCATTTCTTGTGGAAAAGCGTCTGCGAGACTGTGGCATGCAGGCATCGACCTCATATCTGACCACCATCTTGAGGCCATTGAAATCCTAAATAGATCAGTTTTTGGAATGTTCAACTCATGAAACAACCTCACATAGGAATTGATTCGATGATGCCCGGAACCTTCCTCGCAGCCCAAGGCATGATTGGTCGACGCCTTTTCGAATTTGAACCCATAAGTCCGTCCATTAAATCGCTCCTGTGTACGCTTCTCCCATCTGCTAAATAAAATAGTCTTCGTTCCAACAAGCTCTACGTCAATCCTGAATTCTCTGACCTCACCGCCGATGATCCATCGCAGTAGCTTTCGGAGACCATTGCGGTCAGTCACAAAGTCAACAGAACTCCAAGGAAAAGGTGATGTCCGTTCATCCTTCTGCTTTTGGTTAACAGCCACAATCAAGGGCAACAGGTTGGCTGAAGGCATCCTATGGTTATTCTGGTCGACATAATGGAAGCCCATGTCAGGTTGGACGTTGTAGGGAAGGGCTCTGTTGGCCCATTCAGGGGGAGAGCCTGAACATATCCGCAATATTCGCGTTGGTCAAGAATGGAAAAATTGAGTTCTTCTTACCTGGGACAATGATCGTGGCATGAGGTCTCTTTGTCCAATTATAAGAGCCGATGAGCTGGCAGTCCTTGATCTTAGGATCTTCGCCCATGAGTTCATTGGACAATGGGACCTCGATTGTCTTGAGGCACTCCTCAGCAAGACCATCCTGGATTCGACGGTCCGGAGCAGAATACTCGGGTGTAGCGTGTGACAATGGACATCTGTTGCTCAGAGAAAAATTAGGCGCGTTTCGACTTCGGTTTGGAGGTAGGGACTGTCTCTGCCAGTGGGATGCATATCCAGAGCTGGACATAGATGGTTGGGTAGAGTTCAAAAGATTCGAATGTAAATTTTATACGTGGCAACAGAGGTACTGTGCCCATGGCATCTTCTGGCAATTGCTAGAAGGGTGTAGAGTGGAGCTTCTCGCCGTTGATTAGATTTGTATTAAGTCACTAAAGAAAGTATTTTCGATTGTATATCTGTCGTGTGCATCAACATGAGGATGTATCCGCAGTTACAAAATGCTGTTATCCGCGTCGAGGGGCACCCATTCTGACATGATGAACCCACGGTGCTGGAATGTCAATCGAAGAACTCGGTGAGATAAAGTGGTTGTACAGCGGACAGAAGAAGACTTTATGGAAGAAAATTTCACACGAACACAGCCACCAGCATGTATCTTATCTCTGAACCGATCGCGTAACTTTATGAAATGACTGATTGAATAAGTCATCGACTATCTTCTTCATTAGAACACATACCAGATGCGTGAGTAGGAAAATGCGTAATGGCGCAATTTAACTGAAGCATCTTGGTGTAGACACAGATTCACTGGACGGCCGTTTACTATTTGCTATCCCAAAAAAGGGTGCGTTCTTTTGCCTTTCATTTAGTTTAGTCAATTTTACGAGTTTCATCCAATGGGGCACTAGGCAGACTACACGAGAAGTGTGCTACTCTGCTTACTGGTAAGCCCTTACTGATGAAAACATAAAATGTTTTTTTAGCTCGTTGGCTCAATCTAGGTGCTGACATAAAGTTCCGGAGACCCAATCGTCTCGATGTTTGTGCTGCTCATAATCTCAATCTTGCTCTGTAAGCACAGAATCCCGATGTATAGCCTCTTAACCTGAACACGAGATAGTGTCTTTCTTCCTGCTGCCGATATACCCTCTTTCGTTGGCAAGGGGAATATTCACCTCGGAATCACCGGATATGACGTTATTCTTGAATCTGAGATGGAGAAATTAGTGACTGAAGAGCTAAGGCTCGGATTTGGCAACTGTTCACTACAGGTCCAGGTCCCTGAGAATAGTTCAATCAAGACGGTACAAGATCTCGCTGGTAAACGTGTTGTTACTAGCTTCGATGTCCTCGCAAGACAGTATTTCAACGAGATTGATGACACCCTGGGTCTAGTTGACGATCAAAAAACCAAGATTGAATATGTCGGGGGAAGTGTGGAAGCAGCGTGCTCTCTTGGTTTGGCCGATGGTATTGGTGAGTTTGAAAGAAGCCTTAATGTCGTTAACCTGATTGGGTGTACGGATTTCTATAGTTGATCTTGTAGGTGAGTACAGCACTCGCATTTGGTTATCAGTTCGGATATGGGATATTTTCTTGCAGAATCTGGAGAGACGATGCGTGCTGCTGGTTTACATGCGATAGCCACGGTCATTGAAACGGAAGCTGTCTTGATCAGGACAAACAAACCTCTTTCATCCGAGCACGACGCCCTCATAAAGGTCATTACAAAGCGCATCGCGGGCGTCATTGCAGCGGAGCGGTACGTCATATGCCAGTACAACGTCCACAGGGACAATCTTGCCGCTGCAGAAAAGATATCTCCTGGCAGACGTGCACCTACCATCAGCAGGTTGGAGGAGAGGGATTGGTTCGGCGTTAGTGTCATGGTGGATAAGAGAAAAGTTGCTACTGTCATGGATCAATTGGAGGGAGCGGGAGCGGAGGATATTCTTGCTTTTAATCTTGACAATTGTCGGGTATGAGATATATGTACTCGTATCAATCAGACAAGTCACGCCTTGTGACTCTATTCTGTTATTTTTGTTTTTTGTGAGCCACTTGATCCTTTTTGAAATAATAATGAAGGGCAAGAATGTCTTCTGAATTTGTCGACAGTTTCACCCAAACTTTGAACGCTTCGTCTCCGTCTCTGTCTTCTGCTAGGCTGCACTTTGATACTGAGGTACCACGTATACAAGCTTCAGCAACAAAACACGTCCTTCATGCTCTTCTCGTGTCGTTTCCTTCATCTCGGTCACTCAACGCGCAACAGATACACAACGCAATATCTGTCCTCTCTAGGCTAGGCTTACAATATTTTTCACTGGTTTCTGACCCGGAAGAGGAGGCATTAAAACATGCTGTGGTAGCCAAGGTTATGGTTGGATTATATACCAAGGCACTCAAGATTCACTTGGACCAAGCAACCGAGGCCGAGGCAGAAGCCGAATGGTGGGGAGACATAGAACGATCCAAGCTCAATGTTGCTTGGTATCTGCTACAGAGTGTGTCATTTCTTTTTTCCCCTCCGGAACGTAATCTCATACCAGCGTGGATTTTAGCAACACCAATCCGTCTTTACCGAGCGATTGACGCTGTCGTTACCGCAGTTGGTTCTCGAAATCAGCGCCTGACTCGATCTAGCTTTACGCCCTCTTCACTGACAAGACTTTTCCTAAAATCACCCTTCCAGCCTAATGCCCTGACCACCGCATGCTTCCCCCACCTGTCCAAGTCCCCTTTGTCCGCCACAGCTTCGCTATATCCTCCACACGTGGCCTCTGTATCCGGGACTCGGTTATCAGAAAAAGTCATTCACACGTTCTCTTACTACTTGAACTTGATCGTCAACCACATCACCTACCCTCTCTCTCTGACTCTCCACGAATGCCGTTCCAGTCGACGTCATCTCGAAAAAATTCGCAATCAACGTGCAGAAATCCTTGGGCAGCTTTCGCAGATGCGAAATAATCTATCTTTGATCCTCACTCACCCCGAATGCAGGCTTTCAGGCATGACTCAATTCTTGCCTGGTATCCAGCGTTTTATTGAGATCTTGGATCAAAGGACAGCTGTCGATGTTGTTTCGGTGTATCCGTCTTTTTTAGAAGCTCTAGTCCACGTATCCAACGATACCATTCCAAAGTTGCATAGGTCTCACCGGCAGATGCTCAAGGCCGAAAGATTGCTGCGGCCAAAAAGGTTGTTCCTTGTTTGGCCCAAGATTGTGCTCTTTCCGCCACTGGTCTTTTATTTGTGCAGATCTTTGTATGCATCTCGTGCCAATCTGGAAGACGTCGCTCGAGACGCGCTCGAAACCTTAAAAGGTTTTGTCAGAGGATGGTTACTGGAACCTTTGCGGGATGTTTTGATGACCATACGCAGTGGATCTGATGATGAAACAGGCATGTTGGTCCACAAGGAAGGTGTCCTTGCTGATTTAGAGGTAAGCTTCCCCAAATTGAACGAATCAAATTTTGTGATGTAGAGGTGGGAAAAAAAATCAAGTTGTTGACTTGTTTCTTCAGAGCTTGGAACGCATGACGCTTTCTCTTGCAAAAGACGAACTTGGCTTTGATCACGAACAACTTGTTGCCCTCTCGAGGCAAATCCGTTTGGGAGATATGACACCGGTGATGCAGGTTTATGAGGAAGATATTCGTACACCTTTGAAGAGCGCCATTGCGGGGACACTTCTTCGGAATGTTTTCATCCAAGTGCAGAAAACAAAGGTGACGTTTTTGATAAATGACCCTTTGACTGATTTTGTCTCAACTTTTTTTTTGTAGGTTGACATCGATCAAGCACTCACGGGTATCGATCGATTACTCAAATCACAAGAACTTACTTTTGCTTTTGTTGGTGTAGCTCCAGCATTGGGTATTGTATATCTTGCTGGGGGTGCTATTAGTGGTATATGGACGGGAGGAAGAGGAAGATTTCGGTATGGGCTTTTACAGAAATGGAGGGGTGTCTGGGATGGCATAAGGTAAATGTTTTTTCCCCCTCAAATCAACAACCTGCCTCAGTTTTGCAATGCGTACTGACTGGGCCTCACACAAGACGTATTGAGCGCTTGCTCATCTTGCAACCTGCTGATCACCAGCAAGTTACAGCTTTAACCTCTGGTCTTTTGCTACTTTCTCTTGCTCGGCTGCGCACATTTGCTGTCAAAAACCTTCCACTCAATACACGGCTGCGCCATGGGTTTCTTGAAGACTTGAGTGACCTAGAGAATCCTGATTTGGGGCGGGATGCAAAATTAGAGGTTGTTCACAGGATGTGGAGGTGCTGGGGCTCACAGTTGGGATGGGAACGATGTGGCGAGTTCAGCTGAGAGTTGAGACTCCTCACATTGTGAACGCACATCCGGAGCACTGTTGACTTCTTGAAGCTTCTCTCCATGAAAATAAATTTAAGTTGGTTCCGTTGCTAGTTATGAAAGCTGTCAATCAAGGGACAACCGTGAAGCATTTGGACACCGTCCGCGATGTGGTAATGATACTTAAATCACACTATGCTTCTCTACCTAGAATCTCGGCTATCTTATCCTTAACACATTTTCCATCCTTTTCATCCAATTGCCATGCCAGAAATCTTCGACATATCTCTTCGGCCGCCCTTAGTTCCTCTCGCTCTTTCTCGTTCATCCCTTCATCAAGTAAACGATTGATTTCATGTTGAGAAATCAGTTCGCTAGGCGTCAAGGGACGATACGTATCATTCCACTATTAACATCCATAACACTCCTTCACTCACCTGACATATCTTGCCCTTTCAACGATCCGACTAGGAAGCCCGCACAATGTGGCACATTTCCCCGCATGAGAATCGAGTGATAATCCTTCTGCCACTTTATACAGATAAGTGATCTTCTCCCCAGAACCCGTCTTGATATCATTTTTCTGGGACAATATCGTGGATCCGCTCGAGTCGTTCTCAAAAGTACTGCCCTCGCTTGTGCAGAATATGACCTGCATGTGGCAAAATGTAACGGGAATGCTTTGCGGATTTAGTAGTTGCTCCGTGAACACCTCATGAAAATGTGTCGCGGCAAGAACCTTGGGACAATGGGGTCCTCTGTCAAGTAGATGTTTCAGAACGCCACAGAATAAGCCAGCTCCATCTGTAAACCAAAATGTGGTAAGCGTTGTCTTATTTCTACCCTCTGCTCTCACCCGTTGACAAGGTCCCTTTCCCGAATTCATCGAGAAGAATCAATGTCCGCTTTGTGCAATTACGAAGAGACAAGGAGACTTGATTCAGATCTATCATGAATGCAGACTGGACCTGAAGTAACAAGGATGAGTAAGAGGTCTTGATCTTTTGTTCGTCAATCGGACCTTGGAAACGGATTCGCGAGTCGAAACTCGAGTAAAGACTAAGCAGTGGGGTCATCAGTCAGGCAATCACAGGGCAAAGACACATAAAACTGTGCTTTTATCAACCAGTCCCAGCCTAGCATATTCTGCGGGAACAAAACTGACCAAATGAGATTGAATGTATAAGAGAGTAATTTGGCCTTTACCATCCTATCTGAACGAGAGTCATAACATTTCTACCCCGAAAGAAAATGAATACTTACTTGAGCCATGATCTGGATAAGGGCAACCTAGAATAACAGTAAGGATAAATATCAGGAGGCAGGTAAATACATGCTTGTTTCAAATATACACTCTAAAGCGTTTCAGTGCCACTTTGTCCGCTTCCACATGTGTATTAAATACCTTTCCGCATGCATTTGCTCCTGTGCAAAGCAAAACACTATTAAGCATTTTGCCATCTTGGTCTTGGTACGGGGATTGGGTGCCTGCGCCACCAGCTATATGCGTGTCATTAGATACAAATACGTCGACCACCTGCTCTTGTAGAGGATGTCTATGATAAACCGCATCAAGGGATCGTCATCCCATTCTAATCGTTAGAGAGATAAACCTTCCGGCCACAATTTCAATGACATCATCATCGGTCATATCTGGTTGCCTGTAATTGTGATTATTCGATGCTTCTGCAAAAGACAGCAGACAGTCCAATTCAGCACATATATCGCATACGTTGCCAATCATTTTGTCGTAGATAAGGACGTCCTGAAGTAGATCTTGTAAAATTTCGATTTCTCTGTCAACAATTGCAGAGTGGAGGTCGCCGATATGGGTGTCCATATCTGCAATCAAGCATTTTCAATATTTATGGGCAACATGATACAAATGCTGTGGCACCTTGCATCTCAGGGGACTTCAAATAGACATGAGCACTATAATCTATGAGGAACAAATTGGTCAACAACTGCTTGCAGCTCACTCAGAGGAAAACTTAAAAAGAATCAGAAGACGTAGAGTCACTTGATATGATTACCCTTACTTGCACTGTCCAATTATCTGGTATGGGAGGCAGACCTGTTTCCGAATCCCCTTGGATGGGAATGCAGACCAAATAACCTTGATATTTGCATATCAGATCGGATACAAGTCTACAAAGCAGATGGCTTCTTACCTAGTTGAGGAAAATAGACCACATTAAGCGTCGCCGTAAAGCTTGGTGGAACAGTTTGAGAGATTTGATAGGCGACATTGGACTAGAAAGTTCTTGGTAAGGGGCCGGAATGATCGTGAACACAGAGTGCATATACCAAGATTGAATCTATCCCGTGATAAGTATGTTTTCTGTTATCTAACTCCTCGTCAATCCCAAGCCTGACACAGACACGCTCAGCAAGCCGGGATTCCTCCCAGTCAATCTATCAAATCAGTGAGCAGAACAACGCAAAGGAAACGATATATTTCATCGGACAATGTCGTTGACTCGCGTTCCCACTTCTTTTATAGCTAAGATGTCAACCTCCGCAAGGAGCTGGAACGGACGACTGTCATCCCTTGAGAAGTATCTTTGCAAAGCATCAGGACCTACCCGTTTGACAACGTCAACTACCTGTCCGCTGTGAAGCTCCGCTATCGCATCACAAAGCATGACGATATGGAAAGAAAACTGAAGATATACTCAATGAACGTAGGCTGAACAAATCGCTTACTTTTGCGAGAGCCTGCCAGTCTGACAGCTTTGTTTTCCCAGCATTCATATTTGCTAAGATCCTAGAAACATTCTTGACCCCTTTGAGGTGATTATGCATAGTATTGGCCGAAATCAGATTCTCGAATTTTGAGAAGCATGCCACAGCTTCATGACGAGATTTGATGACATGCATAGAAAGTGAAGGTCGAAGAAGCCAAGAATACAGAAGAGAACGCCCCAATGCGGTCTTGGTATAATTAAGTGTTCCTTGAAGGGCATATTATCTGAAAGAACCTACAAACGAGAATATTACTAACCATAAAGAGACAGTCCTTCTTTGAACCTCTCTGAATGGACTGAAGCGTGATTTTCATTCTCAAAAACTTGTAGAGAACTTAACACAATCAGGTGTAACCACCACCAGATCAGGAGATGTCTTACATTAGGGCATCAGTGTTAATATGCATAACCTCATTTCTGCGAATCGTTGAGCATTTGATCCAAGTTGTGACATATTGAGACTAACAAAGCAAGGATTTCAATATTTCTGACTTCTAGTCCTTGAGGTCCTTCGCCGTCAAAATCACTCATTGCTTGTTCTCGGACAAGATAATCAATCAGAGCTCCTGCAGAAGCCATCTACAAAGGCGCTGTTTCGGTGAGGTTTACAATTTCAGGGACCCATTGACGCACACAAAGTGGAGAGTTCTCAATGCTAGCGAAATTAGACAATCGGATAGACGCATTCCATCGCTTCATAGTAGGATCGCCTATTTCGTCTCGTCTTCGCCGCATGAAGTCATATGCATTACGTGACAAACCATCATCACCTGCAACTGCTGTAGATGCCTCATGCAGCGATGGGTGGTCATCCAGAGGGAGATCCGCAAGACGACTGAGGTATAGCAAACGATCTCTTCCCTTCAGGAAATTAAATTCTTTGTACGGCCTGATTTGGAATGTGGCACTGGTTGTATCCACTAGCACTCCGACGTAAGGGGTTTACATATATGAGTGGTGTTCAATACACACAGTGGTCGCGGATAGTGTCGATGAAATTGTCATCTGACTTCGAACTTGTCAGTACAATATCAGGTGAAACTTGTTCAAGAACTGAATAAAATGAGCGCATATATGGACGCTAATTAAACGAAGACAAACGCATGATGCTGAGATCATGATGATGTGACGCCTGTGTGTCTTCGAGCAGGTACAAGATACCGTTCACCGGGTGAAAGTATGCGGCGCCCATTTGTCCGCTGATCATCGTGAACCAACGGAATTGCGGGGTATTCAGAAAACATACTGGGCGCAAAACATAGCTATCGGAGTCTTGGCTGATTGGTAAGTAACACAATGCACTATACACTGAGAGATAACCTTGTTTCTATCTGGTCCGGGTTCCTCGCTCTCGGAGTCGACCTCCTCGGCAGTCGTGATTGAATTCCATCTAACCTTCTTCGGATCAGGAGATTCGTCCTCCGAGCTACATCTCGCATCGCTGGTCTCTAGATTGGTCTTGTTGAGACGTCTCTTGGGCGGCATAGGTAAATAAACAGAAAATGAACAGAAAATGGATAAATAGGCTTTGGATGCGACTGGAACCATGTGACCTGACAGGCAGAATTTTTAGAACTCTGGAATGAGAAATCAATTATTGTACCATGCAACAGCAAGACAGTAGACAGATGGAATTCTATTTGTTACTTTTAAGTATTTCTTTCGCATCATTGCCAGCAACTGTAAAATGTGTTAATTTCTGGGCAAACAATAGCAGACAGGAGACGCTTGCCATTGAGTAGTAGACTCTGCGAGTCGAGCATGACCTTGTTTCCTGATGCTGCTAATTGGGCTGCAATATCCCTCGCTGCCTCGAGTCGTCGAAGTTCAAGAAAACCCTTGTTCTTGCGCAGAGATTCTCCAACGAGCTCTGCAGACTGAGCCTCACCTTGGGCGCGAACAATGATAGACTAGAAAAATATGGGAGGACATGCATCACAAACAGATTTTTGTATTGACGAACACACCTGCTTTTCTTGAATAGCTTGGTCAACCAAGAAAGCGGCACGAAGTGCCGTTTGTTGCGCGACCTAGGAATTGACGCGACGTAAGGTAAGGTAATTCTGGGACAAAACGGAATGCCAACCTGCTTAGCCTCAACGGCGTGTGTAAATTCGGGTGAAAAGGCAACGTGGGTAATTGAAACATCATCGAGCACGAGATTGAAGCGAAGGGCTCGGTTTGTTAGATTTTCACGGACCAGACGGGATACCTATGACCAATGTTGGCGGAAGGGAATGACACGAGCAGTCCCACACACATGCTCACGCTGAGTGATCAGCTGGCTAGCGTTGAACTGGGCAACGACGCTCTTGAGGACTTCGTTGACGATTGAGGGAAGGACTCTTTCATCATAATCTTGTCCGAGTTCACGGTAGATCAAGGGAAGGTCATTTATTGAGGGCCGAGAGAGGACACGACAAGTGATGTTTACCATTTGCAGGTCTGTGGCCACGGGTAAGTACACAACAGATAAACAGATCCTGAGTTATACCCTTTGTGCCGGTAAGACTAGCAATGCTTCGTGGTTTGGCGCGGATATCGAAGAGAATGGGTTTTTCGAGCCAAGGTAACTGGGGAAAGGATCTAGAGGTGAATAGCTGACTGAAACAGTTTTCATACCACAAGGTGTGTGCCTTCGTTGAAAATGTCCTTCTTCACTCCATAGATACTGGGTAATGATTTAGAAGAGAGAAGAAAGAGGAGTGAGAGAGCCCACCGGCTGTATTTAATTGCGCGGTAACCACCGTCAACTGCCCAAAAAATCAGCACTGGAGCGCCACAGTCCAAAGGAATGCACACCGTTGAATAAACTTGCATTCAATGCAAAACCACCGGCAATGAGAGCAATGAGAAGACCACCTCCTGCAAAGACACCCTTCGGAGGCCCACCACCCGACGAACTTGCTCCTCCTACTTTGCGTATTTGATTTGCCAATCTTCTGAAAGCCTCTTGACCGTCCATGACAAATAGTCGTACCAACGTCACGCGGCAAGGTCACAGGATACAATAGTCACCTGATAGTGCGTTACTGTGACTCCGACGACTTGACAGGTGATTTGACACCAGAATACTCGAATACTCGTCGTATGTTGTATGCCCGTCGTGTCGTACAGACACTCTAGTCTCTCTGCTTCTTTGATTTAATATCCAGGCCCGACAGCTTTCATGGACTAGCGTTGTTCATATATTATGGGTCGTAGTCTTCATTTCTCAATCTACCGCCCCAGTTATAAAATACCATGACTGCATCTGAGGCATTGAGCAGCATGGCAAGTAGAGCATCCCATGTTGCTTGGCAGATCCCACTGACCTCTGATCCCAAGTCTGGCTGGATATCGATCGCGTGCTGGTATGCCTCAGGAGTGTCTCGAACTTGTTGATCAATGGCATTCAACCAGCTTCAGG
>Ga0153987_1000566_pt1 | contig 11439 bp, 12 predicted proteins | sample TSNC071MetaG_FD_102279 | JGI IMG/M metagenome (GOLD analysis project Ga0153987, IMG submission 102279) | Attine ant fungus gardens microbial communities from North Carolina, USA - TSNC071 MetaG | ecosystem: Host-associated > Fungi > Mycelium > Unclassified | place: USA: North Carolina, William B...
ACAACAGAGCCCTTGGGCATGAAGAAGCCTCTGTAGACATCATCTTCAGTGACTGCATGTGCGACAGCTGTAGGGATATAAGAATCCCGATTATCAAGAAAAACATGTGAACCGACTCACACAAAGGAGCCACACTTTGCCATCGCAACACCTCTTTGCACAAGGCGTTCACATAAGGAAGATTCGGTTGATCACTAAAGTCAGGCAAACGATCCCGACCCACCACAAGGTCGATCTCATCCTGTGCTTTCCGCTGTGTTTCTGGATATAACATCATGGCGAGAAAAAAGATGAGGTTGGCAGAGATGCTCTGTGCCAAGGTTCAGGAAAATAAAATAAAATAAAGGAGTCATATCAGCGACTTGCCGTATCAGCTCCGGCTAGTTAGCTGGTGAGCTAATAGATCCACTAGGAGATAGGTGATACTTGCTCACCTCCAAATGCAATCCCAAGGACGTCTTGAATGACCTCGACAGTGTTGGTGTCCTCCATGCTAGCATTTTCTAGCATATCTTTGCCAATGCACCGCGAAGCCTCGTTTAGTTTCTAGGGAACAGGTCATGAAAATGAAGGCATCTTTCCTCGATCGGTCATCGCGCACCATTTTCTTCCTCAACGTCATAAAACAATCACCTCTCAATGCACGTACATACTTTTCCCAACCTTTTGCTAGTTTCAGAAAACCAGCTCCAGGAAACCATTGAGGCAAGTGTTTGAGAAAAGGGATGAAATCCACATAGAATGTTCCGAAGATACCGGCGATCGAGAGGCTTGACATTGAAACTTCTGCGATCTCATAGAAAGGGTCGTTGTCATCTTTGATTTCCATGCCATACACGCTTTTCATGATATTGACTGTCTGATTACTGGGGGCAGAATATGAGTGGTGTTTGAGACATTTTTTTTTTTGCAAAGACTGACCGGCGCAAGTGAGTTCTGAATTCATTCGGGGAGTCAAGTAGCTGGCGAAGAAGCATTTTGCAGTGTTGAGCATGGACAGGGCGGAGCCATCGGACTGCGGATGAGTTGAAATGTTGGTTGAAGACCCGCCTGCGCTCCCTCCATCTTTGGCTATAAGATTGGAAGCAAAAGTTCCAGTTCCAACCAATGCTAGAGATGGTATTGGTCAGAAAAAGTTGGTTGAGTCGAGGGGAAATACACCACGTACAGTTCATTGAGCATGGGATATCGTACTCGATCGGAATATATGGCAGACCGCTTCTCGAATAGGTCTGCTATGGCTTGTGCAGAGTTCAAGATGATAGTTGTGCGGCCAAATTCGTTGATTGAAATAATATCACTTTCTGCACAAAGGAGGCCATGAATACAGGACCTATCTCCTCGATTGTGATCCCACCATATTGCCTGCTCCACTTTTGGTATGTAATCCAGGGATTTTCTTGCGGTGGATTAAAAAACTTTTGCAGAGCCAAAGGCAGATATTTGGGACCAGGGGGCAATGGCAAACCACGCCGAGACGATCGTTCCCGGTATTTAGAGACACCTATCGCAATTGCTAGTGGTAGACACAGTAACCAAACGACTGAGAGCCCAGGCATGAAGTAGAGCGGTGAGGAAGGAAACAATCGGTGGTCCTCGTGTATTTAATGTCGCGGGGAGAACCGCTCTGGATATCTTCTAGGGCATGATGCATGTATCTTTCCTAAAACTGCCACCAGATGACCATTGTCAGAGCCTTCTCATTGTTTCCTCATGTACGTCTATGACTGCCTCTCAAAATAACAAGATGTGCCAAGCATGAACCCTCTTCGCTTAAAATACAAAGAGGGACGCTGCTGGATGACGGGGGGTATCAAAGCCAAGTATGCAAACATTTTTTTGTCCTGGGAATTGTCTCATGAATTTATATCCCTCTGGCGCAAGCACCGACTTACGGATCGTTCTCGCAACGATGAGAACGAATGCTGACGTGTTAATGGATGTATAGGTTGGTCGATCAGGAGGAATTCTACCGAGATACATTAACGTTCTAAATGAGTGAGGTCTAGGTCGCTTTGGAACCTATTTAGATAGATAGGTCAGGCCTTGAGCATTGCCATATCTGGAAAGCAACATGCGGTCAATCTAAACATATCAGCACACCGATACATTGCATCTGCTGAAACTCTCCTTTATAGGCGTCCTTGTCATGTTGGTTATGAAGTGAATTGAACAATTAATCAGCGGAAACAGCGGACACTTGGCTGTTCATATTGCGTTTTTCCAAGTTGCCCAGATAGAGAGCAGGCATAGATTTAGTGGGATCGACCGCCTTGATAAGTAGTGTATTCGGTATTGTCGAGAACACTTAAGAACACAGTTCTATTCTCAGTTCTTCTCCAGAGTCAGCACGTTTTGGGGCTCTTGACATGTATCAAAACTGTTGAGAAGGGTTCCTGAGAAACGGAGCTTTCTGTGCCGATGTCTTGTGGTTGCTTCTGAGACATTGGATCGTTCTGTCTCTAATTGGAGAGATATCTCTGAAAGGACATCGAGTTGGGGCAGGGGGGGGTGGTGGGTCGACTTGCTCATAACGTCTTTATCGAATCACCGCTTTCGTGGTGGCGCCCATCCGGAAGGAATCAGTCTTCCCCAAGGAGCTGACCGTGAGCTAGAATGCGGAGGGTACCCTCTGATACACATCGTTCCGGATCAATGGAAAATCCCGACAGACGGCGATTCACGGCTGAACTTTTTCAATGCCTGGACCTGGGGTGAGATGTCACTTTCTGAAAAGTTTTCCATGTTCTTGATTTGAAAAGCCGCCAGTGACGTCAGAGAAAGAGCCAGATTCGGAGGATCTATGTGTTGACTGTGTGTGTAAATTGTATCCAACGTATCTAAAATTAATGTATGATCCGCCCCATGTGAGAACTGCCCTCATGTTGTTGATCTTTCATGCAGCTTGACATTGTCAACACACAGCGATAGCCATGTGCTGGCCAATGGTAAGAATCAAAGTTCAAACGGATCTTGTGATGATGCAGAGCTTTGCCAGCCCCTGTGAGCAGGTCGTGTGATGCACTAGCGGATATGAAAACGTAATCCAGGGACAAGAAAAAACGTCCGTAAAATGGATAGATTACTTTCCAATTTGAGCACTATCCAATGGCTACTTAATTTACGTACAGATACACTCATAAAAATACAAATGCGTTATGTTATCTCTACGTGCAAAATGCATCATGGTCAGGCTGTTGGGGCGGACCAACGGCAACGATCGTATCTGGCCGTGCCACGGACCAAAGGCATCTCTCAAGCCTTGACCGATCGAGCCAGGCACCCAACTCGGTAAACGCCCTGAGGGTATGAACGACCTTCAAGCGCTTGTCAATGGCCTGCAATGCCTTTGCCAACGTCTGCGGTCGCATAGCACTGGTATCCTTCTGCCACGAGGTGGTGACAACAATGCTCTCCAATGCTGTCATGTCTCCCAGCCTAGCAACGTGTTTCATGATAAAGTCGCGATAGATAAACGAGGCGAATGAAAGATATTTCAGGGAGGAGAGCTGGTTTGTGGGAAAATCAGGCGGAAGACCTTCAAAGTGGCGGAGATGGGTGATCTGGGCACAGAGCTGCAGAGCGTGCGGGGCAAACAGGACTCTCTCCCAAGGACTCCAGACGGTCATGATCGTGAGCTCGCGCAAGGATGTGTGGAGGAACGTGGGCATGGAGGAGATGGACTCGAGAATGCGACTCTGGCATGCAAGGGAGACGAGATGGGTGCAGGCACGTGCAATGGCGATGTCTGCCTTGTTGGAGGCAGGAATCCAGAGATGGTGTACAAACGAGGCAATATTCGGGTATTTTTCAAGCAGAGCAAGAAAGCTGTCGACAGCACGGCTGGAGAAAAGGCTGACAGGAACATGGCCAAGGCAGACGAGGCGGACGGCGTGGTACCAGCCGCGGGACAGCAGCAGCCAGGAGCGATACTCGGCCTGTGAGCCTGCAGCAGCATGCTTGGCAACTTCGAGCACAAGTTCATTGGGCAGTGGATTCATGACAAGAAAAGAAAAGAAAAGAACTAGCATCTTTTTATATGGACACGACGGCCCGGCAAATTCCGGCGACGATCTACCCCAACAAAAGTCTATTAACACAATTTTTCTGCAACCTCTGCTATCAGCTCTCGCACCTCCTTCTTGCCCACGCCGCCCTCGCCCTCCCAGCCCAGACCCTGCCGCAGCTTGCTTCTGAGCGTCCCCTGTGTTTGCAGCACCTGCAGCAGCGGCCTCACCGTGTCACTATACCAAGGCGACAGTCGAACAAAGAGTGCCAGCGCCGCCGTCAGACGATGCACTAAATAAAGCCATCAGAAACCACAGCCACATCTCATGCCAAGGTCGGTCGCTCACCAACTTGTTCGTTGGACTTTTCATGGCCCAGCGCTTCCACCACTGCGCTGATCAGCTCCATCTCCCATTCCTCATCTCTCTCTGCTTCCATCCCCTTCGCTCCGCTATGGCTATGTAGCCAAGCAGCCATATTAAATGCCATGCTCGACGCAGCCATCCTCACAGACCCATCCTCACAGAGAAGACTCTCCATAACCACCCCTGTCAATATCCCTCTCAGTATCTCATCTGTCAGAATTCTCCGTGTCAGCTCCACACTCGAGAATGTATTGCACATCAGTCTCAGAACTGTAATAACATAGTTTCTTGCCCCCTTGGAATTTTCCCATGTCCCAAGCACTTCCAGGGCCCGCGAAGCGATAGGCTGTATCAGCCCTCCACATGTCGATGCCGACGCACTAGAAGCCCACGAGCACGTGGCAGGATCAAGGAATGACAACCGCCACATGTCAATCAAAGGGAAAAGAGCATCCACTGGCAAAACAATGATCATCACGCTCGTCGCTAAACTCCATGAGTTCAATATGCTCGATGTGCTCGTAACTCCTGCCGTAGATCCCTTGGCGGCCGAGATCCGGCCCCTGAGATACGGCGCAAAACTCTCGGAGATTGTGTTTTTGATTTGGTCTCGAGTTGAGTTAACGGTTGTGGGCCAAGATGCCTCCTCAATCGAAGAGAACAGTCTCGAAACCATTGTGTCCACCGACGGTGCTTGTGTGAACAAAATTGGCTTCGTCGACAATTTCTCGATATTCGGAAGATGGATACGAGTATGGGGGTGCGCTGTGGGGTAACGAGTTACTCGGTGATTTGGCTTTAATTCAATTAACTCGCTCACGAGGATATGCTTCATAAACAAGTAAGTCAATTTGAGTTTCTAGTTCAGCTGCATTTGCCCCCTTGAGTTCGGCTTTCTGCAACTCACCACCATCAAGATGACATTCGTTCTGGAAAAAAAAACTTACTTTTTCTCCATCCAGGAAAAAGTAAAATGTAGGAGTTGCCCTGATGTTCCACTGACCAGCGAGGCTTCGTCCAAGCCCGACATCAATGTCAATTTTAGCACATGCTACTCCTTGAGGGCTTTTCTGCTCCGAGAGCCGTTCAAAAACCGGTTCTATCAATCGACACGGTGGACATGTCTGGCTCGTAAAGAAGGCGACGACAATTCGGTGGGATCGAAGAAATGAGGTGAATGATGCAGGATTTGTAATGATGTGCATCGGTGCGGTGATTGATGAGGTTTCCGATGGATGGGAAGTAGACGGGGCAGCGGACGCTCGTGCTTGATCAGATACGGATTGGAGGAGAGAAGCTCCAAGTTGACTATCAGCAGGAGGACGATGAGCTTGGCCCTCTACTGGACGTCTATACATAGCGTCGATGGTCGGGCGCAATGCGGCACCAAAAGGCGTCGATAAGAAGTCACTAGGGAGGTCTGTCTTCGTCAGCTGAGGATCCATGAAACCAAGCAAAGATGACTATACCTTTGATAAACTCTGGTATGGAACCACCCGTAAGGAATCCAATAACGTCATTGGTGAAAGAATTACAATTGAAGTCTGCGGTTTGTGGCCGTGAGCGTGATTGAAGTCAGAATCCGGTCCCATGGCTGACCTAAGAGATGGTACTAAATCGAGTTAGCTATTAAGCTGCGTTTTAGGTGATCGGTGACATACTTTATCTGCGGTGTAATGCATCTTGAGGTCCTCTAAATAGTCATTGAATGTCTCCTCATCGATGCCTGTTTCACCCATATCTATTATTTGAAGAGGCTGGCCGTGCTACGCGATAATCAGTCCCGCAGTAGATTTAAATTAAACAAAGTTTTGGGGTGCTTTACATGAGATTGACCGGGTCTTGTCATGATGATGCCTTGGCCGTAGAATACTTCTCGTCTAAACACCACCACAGATGTATGCCTGCGAAACACCGATCAGTGAGATAGTCAACATTGCTTCTTACTGAAATATGTTGTCACCAGATTCCATTGATTTGCCGCCCAGTTAGCTGTCTGGAGAGAGACTTGGCCATGCCATTGCTGAGGTCATAAATGTAGAGTTGGACGCTGTTGGACATGGTTAATGAAGATGAAGATTGATTGTATGACGTGTGCACAAGTTAATCTCCACGTGATGATGATGTTTTACTATATGACTGGGTCAATGTTGCTGTCGACAGCGCTCTAGAATCTTCTAGTGAGACAATTAGAATAGTCCGAGACAAAGGCTTCGTGACCAGTTGCAACAATGATCACTTGGGGTCCTGCTCGAAGAACACCGACAGCAAATTGGTATGGCGGACCCTCAATGTATTTGTCTTCCTGGAAAGAGATTGTGACCTCTCCAAATAACTTGCGGTTGTTAAGAAACAGCGAGACGTTCTGATGGGACACGTATATCAATCAGGCCGTGAGAGGTCATTGTCAAAGAAAATCTATCCGAGGCAGCTGTCATCGCAGATGAAAGGCCTTCAACCCAGTAGTGCTCATGGGAGAGTCGCTGTTATGATTCAAAAAAATGTCGATGGGGTGCCTGTAGATCTATCTACTTTCTCTGGCAACATGCTTGAGGCTGTCATGAGAATTCCCTGACCTCCCACACAAACAGGTCCGGGACAGGAGAATTCTGATTAGACCAAGGGTGGATTGGTGTGATTACTGAGAAGTAAGTGGACTATTAGTGGACTATTACAGTGGACTCGCTCACGCGCTAGTCTGATAGGTTTAGTCATACTTTCCCTCGTTCTCCCCCCCCTCTCTCCTACATGACAGTCAAGGTTACTCTCAATGGCCATACCTTGGCCGAGTCCGATAAGACAATTCAAGTTGAGGGAAACCATTATTTCCCTCTAGACTCGGTTAAAACGGCAGAATTAACTCTGTCTTCCACGCAGTACGCACCCGGGCTTTGTCTTAGCCTTACATTAATGAATGCAAATTAACTGGATCTGTGTCAGTACTGTATGTCCGTGGAAAGGGTAAGCATTTGTTTTGAGTTGCAGATTTCCTTCTGTATGGTTGCGATGTATGTGGCAGCAAAGCATTTTATTATAGTACCTTTGTCGGCGGGGAAGAGACCAAAGATGTTGCTTGGTGAGCTGAGCTTTGGAGGGATATTCCGGGCTATTCATGCAAAGTGACTGAAGGTACTATCCTTCGACAACCACGGAAAAAGCAAAACTGATTGAAGGGTATGTGGCATTTTACAAGGTGAAAGAAAGTGCCTCAGCACCTTAACCATTCCTGTTGACACCATGGTCAAGACCAAAGTTACGATAGAGTTGGATCTAGCCATCACTTCTTGATGTCTTTTATTCACTAGTTTTGGTTTTGTCCTGAAATGTGAAAAAATTGGAATTGAGTGTGATGAAAGACGGTGAAAAGGACCATTGGATTTGTCGTTTTTCTTGCGGGTTCTTCGTTCAATTTCATAGAAACAAGGTCTGTCTATAATCAACAGATTTGTCTTTCTGATCTCGGTCTTGTACGCCGCAGTCAAGGTTGTCTTCAACTGTTGAGACGTTCGCTAACTCGGTGGGCATGCCCACGTCGCGTGCCGAGCTAGAAAGCATCCTGTCGATTCAAAACGTTCTGATGAACTCTGGAGCCTTGTACCCGATTAAATCTCATCCTGGGGCTTGATTGATATCATGTCTCCAGTTCAAGAAACACTGTATATTGATTGCCAATGTACACATCTCCCAAAACCAGTCTGTCGAGGCTGAGGTGTTGTGGTGCACATGAAATCTGGCCACTGATGTACACATCTCTTCATAATTTTGTCTATTACTTGGGTAAAGCCCTTGGCCACTGTTCTTGCCTTTTGTCTCTCAACTTCACCAGCATCCTTCCACTTGATAGCATACTGCCAAGACTAGAGATGGGATCATCTGATGTTGAACCTGAAAGATGCCAGAAGATAGATGTCCATAATACTAAATGGCATGATCCAAGACTTATGAAAAAGATTGGAAGATAAATAGAGAACAAACAGATTGTCATATACCATATCCAACACTCTTCAGCTCTTCCAAAATGTCTACCAAATATTTTATATTCATTTAATTATTCACTTTTCTCTCTTTTTTTTAAAAAAATATTGACAATTTGTTACACAGAGTGTGATGACAGGCTGTGGTAGTACAGGACTACTTAAGTACATACAAACAAAAAGAAAGAAATGGAAAAGGAAGGAAATGACTAGATACAGAGTTAGATGTCATAAACTGCTCTTTTCTACTAAGTCATTTTCATTATTCTTTTCCTTTTAATTTCTTTTCCTGTTCTATTTATAGTGTGAGAAAGTATATGTCACTCCATGTGACAGAAGGTGTAACTATGTCACATCAAAGGTCATGTCACATATCATATCACACATCATTTGGTTAGGAGCACGGGATAGTAGGTGTACAGACCATTAGAAATGTGTATAAGTAGACAGACAAATGAAATGTGAACTCTAACAAGTTCTCTTTGTCCATGCTGATAAAAGAGCAGTTGGCTTAATTCCAGCTCAGGAGTTGGCTCACTACAGATACCTTAGGAGGTGTCATAGTATTTAGGGATAACATGAGAGCAGATCACTAATTGTTATGATATTGTCATAAACTGCTTCTTTGAGCCATTGACTAGCTCTTACAGCTAAGTTAATATTTAATATTCTTTTCTTTTCTTTTTCCTTTCTCTTTCTTTAGTTTACAGAAGCTGTCATGAATCGCCCCTCTAGGTATTTGACTAGCCACAATGGCTAAGTCATTATTTATTTTCTTTTCCATTTCCTTTTCTTTTATTTTTCCAAAAGTGCTGCGTCCTAACAACAAGATGACTCGATACTGATGCAACAGTCACACGCATGGACAAATGACAGTAAATAGACATTCTTGTATATAAGTAGGGCATAATACAGCGAGGACTCCTAACGAGTTCTCTTTGTCAATCGCTGATAAAGGAACAGTTGGCTTAATTCCGGTCACCAGAATTGGCTGCACGACAGAAGCATAGAAAAGGATGTCACACATGTGTGATATCACAGGTTAGATCAGGAGTCACAGTCACGTCACATGTGATGTCACATGTCACAGGGTCACATGGTGGTGTGGGAAACTAGTACACAGACTAGATAGAATCTGTATAAGTAGATAGACCAATACAACAGAGGCTCTTAACAAGTTCTCTTTGTCTAACGCTGATAAAGAGTAGTTGGCTCTCTGACAGATATGGCCTAAGGCCCCCTATCATAGTCAGTTGGTGGCTGTCATTGATGGATGGCTGTGGGAGTTAGAGTAACACCCTGGGAGGTATAATATTAATAGAAGTGACATAAAAAGGACCTGGTGATTAACAAGTTATGATATACAACAGATAGATTCACAGTAGACATATTTTAGGAAGGATAACTATAGATAGTACCTAGATACATGTGAATACCTAACTAGCTCTTGTATAAGTAGTAGAGTTAATGCTAGGAGAACTCTGTCAAGTTTTCATTAACCTTCCCTGGTTGATGAGTGGCAGTCACCCCTTTTGTAAGATTAGCTTAGATCCTGGGCCAGAATTAAGCCAACTGCCCTCTAAGTCAGCGTTGACAAAGAGAACTCAATAAGAGTCCTCGCTGTATTGTGCCCTACTTATATACAAGACTATCTATTTACTGACATTTGTCCATGTGTGTGACTGTTGCATCAGTATTGAGTCATCTTGTCATTAGGCCGCGACTCTTTTTATAAAATAAATGAAAATGAAATATAAAAGAAAATAAATATTGACTTAGCCATTGTGGCTAGTCAAATGTCTGGAGAGGCGATTCATGACACCACCACCCTCTCAAGTTTCCTTGTCCCAAGGATTTTATAGTTCTCCCGCAGGATCACCTACATTTCCCATCTCATCTTCTTCGTTCCACTCTTCAATCTTTTCTCCCTCTTCTTCAACAACTTCACGGACCACAGTCAGTCTCCTCTTTACCCCTCCTGTCGGTTTCACATTCTTCCACCGCTTCCAGTTCCTCTCCAATCTCTGCCAATATTGGCGATCATACTCTCCCTCTGACCATCCAAATAATTTCCTGGCGGCGTACTGTCCAGGGAATTCTCCCCTCCAATAATCTTTATCGTCCTCTTCCTTTTCTTGTCGTCTGACCTCTCTGCTGTATTCTTCCTCAAATTCTTTTAATAAATCACCTGTGTTCTGCAGGTTTTCTCGACTCTCCCAAGTGTCTCCCTCTGCTGTAAATCCCTTCCATCGTACCAGGAACTTGTCCTTTCCCCTAATCTTCCTTTTATTCAATATCTTCTCGACTTCCCACTCTTCTTCTCCTTCAACAACCACAGGTTGTGACACCTCTTTTCTTTGGCCATCTACTTGGTCTACATACTGTTTTATCCTACTAATGTTGACCACTGGATGTATTTTAACAGTGATTGGTAGTTCTAACTCTACTACGTTGCTAGAGATAATGGCTTTGATTTTATAAGGCCCTACGAACCGTTTGACCAACTTTTCTGAACTTCGACCAACCATTTGCCACTTGAGGTCCCTGATGCTGAGTAGCACTAAGTCTCCCACTTTGTATTCCACTGCCTCTCTCCTCTTCCTGTCTGCGTACTGTCTCATCTCCTCCTGTGCTTTCATTAGGGCAGCCTTGGCTTCTCCCTGTACTTGCTCCATCCTCTTGGCAAATCTTTCTGCTCCTTTGAACCTCCCCTTCTTTCTCAGCTCGAACCCCATCCTCAGACTCCAACCATTGTTTGCTTCAAAGGGCAATACTTTAGTACCACTATGCGCCTTGTTGTTGTATGCAAATTCTGCCATACCCAGCCATTCCGGCCACTGCTCCTGATGATGGTCAGTAAACATATGGAGGTACTGTTCCAACTCCTGGTTTATCCTTTCTGTTTGTCCATTGGTTTACAGGTGGAACGCCGTCGACAATTTAGTCTTTATCCCCAGCATCTCGTTCAACTCTCTCATCAACCCTGCCACGAATTGTGGACCCCTGTCAGATATGATACTCTCGGGTAGTCCGTGCAGTCGCCACACATTATCCCTGAACAACCTAGCTAATCCTTCCGCCGTAGTTTTCTC
>Ga0153987_1000567_pt1 | contig 11417 bp, 15 predicted proteins | sample TSNC071MetaG_FD_102279 | JGI IMG/M metagenome (GOLD analysis project Ga0153987, IMG submission 102279) | Attine ant fungus gardens microbial communities from North Carolina, USA - TSNC071 MetaG | ecosystem: Host-associated > Fungi > Mycelium > Unclassified | place: USA: North Carolina, William B...
ATTGCAAGGCACAATGGCCAGTGGAATATCAGAGAGAGATAAAAGAAGAAAGGTACCAGGAACAGGTACCAGAGACATGAGCATAACACAAGGACGGCACATGTGTCCCCTACTATAGAAAGAAGAAAAGAAAGAATAGAACTAGGGGCGTAACACATAGACCACTAGAAATGTGTATAAGTAGACAGACCAATGAAATGGGAACTCTAACAAGTTCTCTTTGTCCATGCTGATAAGAGAGCAGTTGGCTTAATTCTGGCTCAGGAGTTGGCTCACTACATGTTATTGTTCATAACATAATCCCCTTCTCTAGTCACAATGTTCTCATTGGGCTTAGTACCCAACTGGTTCTCCTAGTATGTTGGACCAGGATACATCATTAATGATATTGTAGTATTCCCAATCATTGTTGGAGTGTTGAATGTTTCAATGAAGGGGTTGTATGTGAAGGTGTGTAGTAACTCTGGGAGTATGTCACTCTGGGGTAGAGCTGTAGTTGACTATTTGTGTAGTTGGTAATCCAGTTTGGAAGAGTACTTGTCTATGAGTTCTTCTAGTGTAGGGGCAATATTGTATGGTTTTAGGGTCCTTGGTAAGAAAATGTTCCAGGAGTTGCTTTCTGGTTGGAGTAAGACCAATGATGAATGTAAAGAGGGGTTTATTGTGGAATAGTCTAGGGTAATTGGGCTTGGCTCTTTCTGCTTGCCTTTTTGCCACTGCAAGATAGGGATGGGAGCATTGTTATTGTAGAAGGCAGAATCTTTTGTAGTGTCCAGGGTTCCTTTGATTGCACCTTTTGCAAAAGTAGTCAGGGCATTGGTCAAGGAAATGATCATGTCAACTACAGATAAAGCATTGTGCTTTGTCTATAAGGAAGGGGGTGGCATCTCTAGAATTTTAAAATTCTAGATCTCTACTAATATTCTCTCTACCTTGTTGATTTCCTGTTGTATTGTTCCCATTCTCCATTCCTTCACCAGGTTCTCCATTCCTTGTATCAGCTTCTTGCAAATTGTAAGAAGTACTTCTAGTGTTTGGTCTAGTTGGTATGCTAGGGTCCTGACCAGTTGTACCTGATCTGGGGTGTATTTCTCATGCTGCTGCTCAAAGAAGTTGTTGATGGACTGCAGGGATTGGAAATTCAAAGAGATGTTGGAGATTATTCTGGAGTTGGGTGAGTTGCTGATCTGCAGCATACTGAAAATGTAAATAAAGAGCCCAGTTCTCTCTGAATGTGTCAAAATTGGCAAGAGCCACTGAATTGCCAAGGAGAGTGGTCTGTAGCTGGGCCAGGGTATTGTTGAATAATGCAAATTGTTGTATGGGGGAGGTTTTATTGGAGGCAATTTTCTGGTATGGAGCATTATAGGATAGTGGCAGTTTGATTCCTTGTGCCCAAATAAATTGCTCAACTGAAAAAAAAAAGTTATTGACTTATTGTTTGCTGGCTGGTGCAGGTGCTGGTGAGTGGATGATAACAGTGAATGTGTTGGGGGACATAAGTGTTTTAGTTTTTCTTTTGTTCCCTTTCTTGTCTTCTTTTATATGCATTGAGGACTTGTTTCAAGTTTCCAAGGTTTTTCTCTAGTTCCCAGGTTTGTTCTGAATTTGGGTATTCTTTCCAATGTATCAAATATTCTTTCACCCTGTTTCTGGTTCTTGAGTCAATGATGTCTTTGATTTCCCACTCCTCTTCTTCTTTTATGATTCTAGGGGACAGTCTTTTAGAGAATTTCCCATACTGGTCATTTTCCTCTATTGGCCATAGTAGGTAGACATGGAATATAGGGTACATTTTCCAGTGTGGTGGTAATTTTAGCTTGTAATTCACAGGACCTGTTGCTTCTATTATTGTGAAGGGTCCCAGTCATTTTGGTGCAAGCTTCTTTGAGGGTCCCTCTAGTTGGATGTGTCTAGAGTTGAGCCAGACCTGGCTTCTTGTTTTTAAATTTGGAAGTTTGTTCTTGACTTGTTGATTAATGATATTCTTGGCAATGTCATGTGCTTGTTTGGCTTTTGTCTGGATATTCTCCATGTGGTCAATGTTATGAGGCAGAATCAAACCCCAGACTTTCACCTGCCTTCAAAGGACTACTAAATAACTTAGTGGACTATAACGTGACTTGAGATATAAATAGAACAGGTCAGGTGACCATATTATGTAAATAGTGTAGAACATTCTAGATAGACATGTGACCTATGGGAACTTGGCACACAGACCAAGCTCTACATATATATAAGATAGAACAAATACACTGAGAAACTCTATCAAGTTCTTCTTGACCCCAACTCTAGGGTTTAGGTTCCCATCTTCATGACTTCATCTTTACAATAAGAACTCAATACCACTTGCCTACCTTGTACCTCATAGCCTAGGCACTCCTTATTTTCACTGACTCTCATTCTACTTGCTAGAGGTTACAGCAACCTCAAGCCTCTTGGATAGCAGGCCCCAGCTGTAAAGGGGACTTACTAGTCAGTTAGGGACTAGAGGAGGACACCTGGTGACATACTCAGAGCTGTCAGGTGGAGACCAGAACTGCTATCCTGGGGTGTTAGTTACTTTCTCTTTACTATCTACCTTGTGCTGTGGTGCATTGTTACTAGTACATGCAGAAGAATAGTAGTATGTCCCTTAAGAGACCACTTAGCTTAGAGATTCCCTGCTTAGGGATAGTATCTGTTTCACCCTTAGTAGTTGGTAAAAATTAGTTTAGACAAAGAAAACTACTCCTATGAGGATTCACCACTACCATCACTACCACCACCTGTATACAATGTCACTAATATGTTGCAACAATAGTAGCAACAACAACAACAACAGTCACCTACCCCACCTATAATGGAGGATCTCCTTTACTTTATGGCCCAGCAATCTGAGGTCATCTGCACCCTACAGCAACAACTTGTTGTACAAAATACACCAAAACTAGAGGTTGCCTTGTCTGTTATGAACTTAGACCATGCAGAGTGGGACTATCATTTTTATCAGGAGTGGGAAGACAACTTGTATCAGGAATGGGAGAAGGAGGAATGGAAAGAAGAGGAATAGTCACCCAAAAGCACAGAAGAGTGGAAGGAAGCACCAGAATGGAAGTAAATACCAAAAGTGGAACAATGGACTTATCTTGGACAATTATATGGACAAACTTTGGAAGAACCTAGGACGGACTTAGGAAGATCCTAGGAGAAAGGACTAACTGGAGAAAACTTGGACTCCATATAGATAGACAATGACTCAGACTATGACTCAGACTAGTGACATCATTACAAGTAGAGTCTTGTTAGGTAGTAACTTGTAACAATTCAGAGTAGGATAAATACATCCAGAAAGAGAGAGGAACAATAAGTTTTCTCTTTCTGAAGTTCTTCTAGAAAACTCCTCTAGAGCTCTATATCCTTTTGTCCTTGGACAGATCAAGGATATAACCTAATACTTGATATCCTTGCTATTCAATATAACTCTACTGAAAACCTTAACCAAACTTCCTTTGGTGAGGAAGGTGTAGAGATATCAAGTGTTGACATAAGCTGGTATCTTGACCAAGCTCAACTAGTGGTTTAGAGTCTTAATATTGCCTCCTAAATTTGACAGAACCAGAGAGGTAGTAGTAGGATTTGTTAATGCTTGCTGTTTGTACACAAAGGCAAGATTAGGAGGAGTAGATGATAAGGGGAAGATCAGTTGGGTCCTTTCTTATGTACAGGAAGGAGTGGCAGAAGTATAGAAGGATAATATACTGGAGGAGATAGAGAAAGGAATGTCAGAGGTAGAGACAATGGATGAGTTGTTTGAGAAGATGTGGGAGGAGCTTGGGGAGTTCAATAAGGAGAGTAGAAAGGTGGACAAATTAAGACTCTTGGTCCAAAGACCAAAGACATACGATGAGTACATGCAGGAATTCAAGAGGGTGGCAAGAGGAAGCAGATATAAGAGGAGAGCACTAATAGAGAAATTTAAGAGAGGGATAAATGGAACAATCAGAAGGAGGTTGGCTAAGGTGGAATCCCCACCTAGCACAATAACAGATTGGCAGGAGAGGGCAGTGGAGTTGGACAAAAACATAAGACAGAGTAGAGCAGAAGAAAAAGTGCTAGCAGGAGGGATAATATACCTCCAAGGGGCAAGCATACAAAAGAGAGTTAAGAGAGGCTAGCCTCAACAACAAGGAGCATTCAGGGGAGGCTGGGCTCAATAGAGAGGAGGATGGCAGGGAGAAGAAAAAAGAGAAATGCAACCAGAAAAACTAGGACTTACAGGACAGAAACAGGACAGGGAAGGATGGCAGTAGACTAGATGGCAAGAAGGGCACATGTAAGGATGTGGCCATAAAGACTAGAACCTAAACCCTAGGATTGGGGTTAGAAAGAACTCAATAGAGTTCCTTAGTGTATTAGCTCTATCTTATATACATATTGGACTTGGTCTGTGTGCCAAGTTCCTACAGGTCACATATCTATCTAGAATGTTCTACACTATTTACATAAGATGGTCACCTGACCTGTTCTATTTATAGATCAAGTTGCATTATAATCCCTTAAGTTATCTAGGAGTCCTTTGAATACTGGTAAAAGTTTGGGGTTTGATTTTAAGTCATAATAGCACAGGTAGTATGCCACTGGTGTAGTAAAAAGGGGTACTACTATAGAGAATGTGGGAAGACAGACAGGATTAGGATAGTGGAGTTGGAAGAAGCATTAAAAGGAAAGGAGAGCAGTAGACTCCCATTTGTCCTCCTCAAATAAATACAGTGTTCTATCTACTAGAATTATGGAAAGCAATTTGAAAGATAATACTAAGGGAGCAAGAGAAGTGAGGCACACTCTGTGACCTCTAAGAGAAGTGTGGATGAAAGTAGAGTTGGAGAAGCTGGATACACATGAAGGGACAACAGTAAAGACACTATTGGACAGTGGGGCAATGGGGATGTTCATTGACAAAGAGTTCATAAAAGAGCAGGGGTTTAAAATGGAAAAACTAGATAGACTATTAGAAGTAAAAAATATAGATGGAATGGACAACAATGGGGGGAGAATAGAGTATGAAATAGAATGTAACATATACTTTGAAGATCATGTAGAAAGAATTAGGATAGACATATATAAGCTAGAGAGGATGAAGGTAATATTTGGTATACCATGGCTAGCTATCCACAACCCAGAGATTGACTGGGAAAAAGGAGAAGTAAAGATGATGAGGTGTCCAGTATAGTGTGGAAAGAACCAGGAAAAGAAGGAGGAAAGAAGGAGGATAAGGACAACAGAGAAGATGGTAGAAGAATTAGTGTCAAAAAGGTTTTGGAAGTGGAGGAAAGTGTTTGGGAAAGCAGAGTTAGAGAGGATGCTGGTACAAAAGCCTTGGGACTATGCAATAGAACTCAAGGAGGGGCTTGTGCCAAGAAAAGGAAAGGTATACTCCTGCCAAGGGAAGAAAGAGAGAAAGTACAGGCATTCATGGAGGATTAGTTGAGAAAGGGCTATATCTGACTGTCTAAATTACCCCAGATGTTACTGGTGCACTTTGTGGCCAAAAAGGATGGAAAGAGGAGGATGGTACAAGATTCTAGGCATATCAATAAGAGAACAATCAAGGATGGGTACCCGTTACCACTCATTGCAGATATCCTGGACAGTGTAGGAACAAAGAAGGTATTCACCAAACTAAAGCTTTACTGGGGGTACAACAATATGAGGATCAAGGAGGGCAACAAATGGAAGGTGGCATTTACAATGCACATTGGGTCCTATGAGCCAACAGTTATGTATTTCAGACTTACCAATTCACCAGCAACCTTCCAAACAATAATAAATAATCTATTTTGTCATAAACCGCTCCTTTCACCAAGTATTTTATTATTATTCTTTTCCTTTTCTTTTACTTTTTGTTCTATTTATAGCGTGGGAAAGTCTATCATGCTATATGACATAAGGTGTGACAGGGTCACGTCACATGTCACGTCACAAGACATGTCACACATAGTTTGGTTGGGAGTGTGGGATAATTAGTGTACAAACCAAGTGAATTATGTATAAGTAGACAGACTAATAAAGCAAGGACTCTAATGAGTTCTCTTTGTCAATTGCTGATAAAGAGCAGTTGGCTTCATTCCAGCTTGGACTTGGCTAACACGATATATTTTGAGATATGGTCAACCAGAGAAGTACAGCAACCTTCATTGATGACATTATTGTTGCAATAAACACTAAGGAGGGGCATGACAAAATAGTGGAGGAAGTGTTGAGGAGGCTGGAAGAAAATGACCTGTTTGTAAAGCTAGAGAAGTGTAAATGGAAGGTGAAGGAGATAGAGTTCTTGGAAGTAGTCATTAGGCCAGAAGGAGTAAAGTTACAAAAAGAGAAGGTGGATGGTGTGTTGAGTTAGCCAACTCAAAGGAGCGCCAAGGACATACAGAAGTTTATGGGGCTTACCAACTATTATAGGCAGTTCATCTGGGATTTCTCTAGGGTAGCAAAACCACTGAACATGTTGGTGGGAAAAGATAGGAAATGGAAATGGGGAAAGGAGCAGCAGAAAGCATTTGAGAAGTTAAAAAGGAGGTTCATAATAAAACTAGTATTGGTGGTGCCCAACAGGAACCAAGAGATGAGGGTGGAGACAGATATATTAGACTATGTGACAGGAGGGATGCTATCAGTAAAAGGAGAAGATGGAAAGTGGAGGCCAGTAGCCTTTATCTCTAAGTTATTGAGCCCACCAGAAAGGAACTACAAGATCCACAACAAAGAGATATTAGCAATAATACAGTGTCTAGAGAATTGGAGGCATTACCTAGAAGGCACAGAGAAGGAGTTTGAAATTTGGACTGATCACAAAAACCTACAATACTTTATGACTAGTCAAAAACTTAATCATAGACAGGCTAGATAGACATTGTACTTGTCCAGATTCAACTTCATATTGAAACATATACCAGGAAAAAGTATGGGTAAAGTAGACAGTCTAAGTAGATGACCAGACTGGCAGGTAAGGATAGATAGAGATAACAAGAACAGAGTATTGGTAAAAAGAGAGTGGTTGAGAGGGGCAGAGAAAACATTGATAGAGAAGAATAATCTAAGAGAGAAAATCAGGGAAGTGTAGGGAAAAGACAAACAAATGGCAAAAGCAGTGGAGGAGCTGAAAAAGTCAGGGATAAAATCCATAAAGGATGAGGAATGGTCAATTGAGGATAGACTGGTGCTAAAAGAAGAGAGGATATACATGCTAGAAGGAGCACTAAGAGTAGAAGTAATATGGCAGCATTATGATATGGCCATAGGAGAGCACAGAGGGAGATGGAAAATAACAGAGTTGGTAGGGAGGAATTACTGGTGGTCAGGAATAACAAAGGAAGTGGCAAAGTATGTCATAAACCACCTTTTTGCTGAACCATTGACTAGCTACCACAGCTAAGTCAATATTTATATTTCTTTTCCTTTTCTTTTATTTGATGTTTCTATTTATAGCGTGGGAAAGTACGTCACACTTGGTCACGTCACATTTGGTCACATGAAGGTGTGGGAAAGGAGTGCACAGACTAGAATAATTGTGTATAAGTAAATAGACCAAATACATGAGAACTGTAACGAGTTTTCTTTGTCTAACACTAATAAAGAGTAGTTGGCTTCATTCCAACTTGGAGTTGGCACTTCTGGCAAAGTATGTGGAAGGGTGCAACCTGTACCAAAGACACAAGAACCAAGCAGAGGCCCTGGTAGGCAAATTAATGCCCAACTCCATACTAGAGAAACCTTGGATGTCAGCAACTGATGGTAACCCCCAAGCCAGTATTAAGCCAACTGCTTAGGAAGTTTCTTTCAGGGTTAGAAAGAGAACTTAATAGAGTTCCCATTAAATTACAAACAACCTATATATTCATACAGTATTTATACTTGTATTTACTATCTCACAATCCTTAATATATTCTATATCCAATTGCTCCTTTATTATTGTCTACAGACCCTCATGAGGATCACACATCTCTCCCATACTGTTATACTCTTCATCTGTCACTTCATAGTGCAGATATTTACTATTAGCTAATCTCCTTTCATCATCTAACTCTTCAATATAACTAGGGGTTATAACAGTACCCCCCCTCCAAGATTCTTTCTCCAGAAGAATTTCTGGGATTGTCTCCATCTTCTTCTTTCCATATTTTTCTCCCCAACTTCTTTCCTTTCTACTTCTTCCAATTTCTATTCATTCTACTCTAGTACTCATTGTCATACCATGTCATAAACCGCCTCTTGGGCTAAGTCCATTTCTATTATTCTTTTCTCTTTTATTTTATTTTCTATTTATAGCATGGGAAAGTCTGTCACACTATGTGACACAAGGCGTGACCATGTCACATCAAAAACGGTCACGTCACGTCACACGTCACAAGGTCACATGGTAGTGTGGGAAGTAGTGCACAGACCAAGTAGTACTTGTATAAGTAGACAGACCAATCCAACAGAAACTCTTAATGAGTTCTCTTTGTCTAATACTGATAAAGAGCAGTTGGCTTAATTCTGGCTTGGAGTTGGCACTTCTGACACTAGAACTCGTTTTCTATTCCTAAGACCTCACTCCTTGCAACCTCTCAAACTATTTCTTAAGTCAGCGGTTATCTTGATTGTTGCTCACATTCACCTCAACAACTTGGCCTAGAACACTGCATCCAAAGCTACCTCCATACATAAGCGGGCCCTAGCTTTAAGGGGACTTACCAGTCAGTAGAGAGACTAGAGGGGGAGACACTTTGGCTAGCTCAGAGCAGTTGTGTCAAGACCAGAACTGTTAACCTAAGGTGGTAGATAGTTGCTTCTATAGTTGCCTTGTGCTGCAGTGCATTGTTACTGGTACACGTAGAGGAACAGTGGAAACTCTCTAAGAGACTGCTTAGCTTAGAGATTCCCTTCTTAGGGATAGTACTGTTTTACCCTTCATAGTTGAAGTAGGTTACAAGTAGTCAGCAGTCAATAGGCTAGCTAGCTAGGCAAAGGTTGTGCACCCCAGTAGCTGTAAAACTTAGCACACCACAATCCTATGGTCAACTTGACCAAATCATCCTTTTTCTACACTATAATCTGAGGGCGTTACACCATGTCCTTAACCCAACAAAGGCTACAGAGGAGACAGACGTTGTAGGTAGTGCAATTGGTTTGGGCACATGGCCTGCCATTGCCAGTATGAGGAGAGAATAGAAGCAAGGGAGCTGAGAGGGGAGTCATGTAAGAACCGGTGGAACGTGCTGAGAAGCAGAGTGATGAGAAGTGAAGAGGAAAGAGAAGTGGTGTGCTCCAGAAGGAGAGAGGCGCAACAAGGAGTAAAGTGCTGGGGATGTGGGGAAGCTAGGCATTGTCTTTGGGTATGTCCAAAGAAGGCAGCGCACCCAACAAGGGGAAAAGCGCAGCAAAAAGAAGTAAGGAGAGCAGTGGAAGGAAAGGAAGTTGTGAGTAGGAAGTGGCATTGGAATAAGAGAAAGACTGAAAGGGGAGGATATCTGGTAGAAAGAAGAGAATGAGGGTGGATAGAGAGAAGAAGAGGAGGAGGGTAGTGTACAGTGTCACTGGTGACCCGTGGATACTGTGGGGAAGAAGGAACAAATGCGGGGAAAACTTTGTGAAGCTAGACTGTGTGCATAACATGTAGTGTGAAAAGTGTGGACCAAAAAGAGAGCAGTTGGATAAAGAAGTGGCAACAGGGAAAAAGTCAAAGATGAGATGTACAGCATGTGGAAAGAAGTGGATGGCAGCAAAGAAAGTGGAAATGGAAGCAGGAGAATGTAATAAGTGTGAAGATGAAAGAAAGAGAAAGGAAGCAGTACAGCCTAGAGAGGTGAAAACACAACAAGCAGAGAAGGAGGGGGAAAGAGACTTGAGACACACACTGTGGCCTCTAAATGAAGTATGGATGACAATAGGAATGGAGAAGGTGAACACCCATAAAGGGGTTACTGTGAAAGCACTCCTGGATAGTGGAGCCACAAGAATGTTTGCAGATAGAAAGTTTGTGGAGAAGAATGGATTCAAGTTGGAGAGATTAGAAAGGGCAGTAAGAATAAAGAATGTGGACAGAACAGAGAATAGTGGAGGAATGGTGACGCATGAGATAGAATGCAACATCTACTACAAAAGACATGTAGAACAAATGCGGTTAGATGTATGTGACTTAGAGAGGACAGAAGTCATATTAGGAATGCCCTGGCTGGCAGCACACAATCCAGAGATAGATTGGGAGAAAGGGGGGGTTAAGATGACAAGATGCCTACCACTGTGTGGCAAAAGTGATAAAGTTAGAAAAGACAAGGAGAAGAAGGAGGTAGTGAGAAGGAAACAAGCAAGGAAGATGGAGAAAGAAAAGGCAATCAATTGGGCAGCAGATGAGAAAGAGGATTGGGGAAGAGAGGAGGAGATGGAGCTAGATCATCAAAAAATAAAAGTAAAATAGTGCCAAAGAAATTCCACCAATGGTTGAAAGTATTTGGGAAGGTGGAGTCAGAAAGAATGCTAGTGAGAAAAGTCTGGGACCATGCAATAGATCTCAAGGAGGACTTCAATGCAAGCAAAGCTAAAGTGTACCCTTTGTCCAGGAATAAAAGGGATGAAGTGCAAGAGTTTGTAGAGGAACACTTGAGGAAGGGTTACATTAGACCCTCAAAATTGCAACAGACGTCACCAGTATTCTTTGTGGGGAAGAAAGATAGAGGAAAGCGGATGGTTATGGACTATTGTAGGTTAAATAAGCAAACAGTAAAGAACAACTATCCTTTGCCATTAATCACAGAACTGGTAGATAACATGGGTAGCAAACAAGTATTTACTAAGATAGACTTACGGTGGGGATATAACAATGTAAGGATAAAGAAGGGGAATGAGTGGAAAGCGGCCTTTACTACACATGTGGGGTCATTTGAGCCAATAGTTATGTTCTTTGGAATAACAAACTCTCCAGCCACTTTCCAGGCCATGATGAATGAGATTTTGAGGGACATGATTAATGAAGGAAAGGTGGCGGCATTTGTGGATGATGTGCTAGTGGGAACGGACATAGAGGAGAGGCATGATAAGATAGTAGAGGAAGTATTGAGGAGACTAGAGAAAAACAACCTCTATGTTAAGCCAGAGAAATGTGTGTGGAAGGTGAAGAAGGTGCCATTTCTGGGAGTAGTGATGGGCAAAGGAAAAGTTGAGATAGAGGAGGATAAGATAGCAGGAGTACTAAAGTGGCCAACGCTGCAGTGCATTAGAGATGTGAGAAAGTTCTTGGGGCTAGCAAACTACTACAGGCATTTTGTAAAAGACTTTACCAAGGTGGCACTGCCCATGCACAAGTTGACGAGAAAGGATGAGAAATGGAAGTGGGAGGAAGAGCAGCAGAAAGCCTTTGAGCAATTAAAGCAGATCTTTACAAGTAGACCAATATTAGC
>Ga0153987_1000568_pt1 | contig 11413 bp, 19 predicted proteins | sample TSNC071MetaG_FD_102279 | JGI IMG/M metagenome (GOLD analysis project Ga0153987, IMG submission 102279) | Attine ant fungus gardens microbial communities from North Carolina, USA - TSNC071 MetaG | ecosystem: Host-associated > Fungi > Mycelium > Unclassified | place: USA: North Carolina, William B...
CGACAGGAACAGGCCCGACTCGAGGTCGAGAACGCCGAAGACGATCTCGTTCAAAAAACCGAGATGGCGATACAGCTCATGAAAGCTGTCCTGGACAACGTACCGGATTCATCTCCTTTTCTCACATGGTCGCTGACGTTGGTCGTGGTCCAGCCTGAACCTCTCAAGAACCTCAACGAGCTCGTCAAGGCTCAGCTACGCTACTTTTCAGATGCTGCTGAAGCTCTGTCCGCTGTTCAAGGCGAGATCGAGGACCTCGGCGTCGCCGCCGAAGGTGAATACAGGTGAACACGACGTCTTTTTCGTCAAACACCCTATTTATGCTCTTATCTCAGAAAGTCTAGAGATCATTGAGTAGTGTACCTTGAAAATATATCCATGTTTTAGTCTGACCACGTGCACACCGCTCTCTTGATATGCAACTACTTCAAGTGAGTTTCTTCTTGCAGTATTTTTTTTCTCATTGTTAGATCACGCCCACAGGGCTCGCGTACATTAGTATAGGAGGCTTCATTGTATTGGTATGACTGGTCTCCTGGTTGCGACCTTCTCCTTGACGCTGGTTAGTTTTCCGTCTTTTCACTGTTTATTCGTGAAAAGGTTTTGTCAAAAGTCTCCGTTTGCTGCATGTCTTTTACTCACCTTCACAGGTGTACATGAATGAAGTCCTTCTGGGCACTGGTTTTGGCATCCTGATGGGTCCGCTCGGCGCAGGCGTGATAGACCCGCGGTCCTGGTCGAATGAGACCACACTCGAAATCATGCGTTTTGTCCTTGTTACCGGACTCTTTGTGAGTGGCGCCGAGCTGCCCAGGTCATACTTGTACAAGCACTCAAAGAGCATGCTTGTCATGGTCATCCCTACCATGGCCATCGGATGGGTCATCGTCGCGGGTGAGTCGTCCATCTCCGCTTTTGCCTGCCCCTCTCATCCCGCTGGCTCAGGTCTCTTGAAAGCCCTGTTTTCTCGATTTGACTTGGTGACATGCCTTGTCATTGCAGCTTGCTTGACACCCACGGATCCCGCGATCTGTGCTGCCATTATCGGTATGCTGGAGTACCACTCATCGCCAACTTGAGATTCATGGAAGAATAGGTGGTCAATTCTCAAGGAAGCATGTACCACACAATATCAGGCATCTCATGACAGCAGGTGCGTATATCTATTTGTGTGTCTTTTCTGCTTTTTTCGGATGTGCTATAGAGTCCGCCTCAAATGATAGCCTTGCGTACCCCTTCATCAGTATCGCCCTCTATCTGACGATAGAACCCAACCGGGGGAGAGATATACGAGACTGGATCCTCATCGGGTGGCTTTGTACGACCTGTTCTGTTCCTGAATTGGAGTTGTCGCTCATGGACAGCAAGACCAGGTCATTCTAGGCATTCTCATTGGGATCATGATCGGTGAGAGTTGGATTTGTTGAATGAATGTTGATGACATTGGCGTTTAGGTTTTCTTTTTTCACATATCATGAGGTTTTCGCACAAGAGAGGATACCTCGATCACGACGCTTATGCGGCACAATGTCTTGCCCTGGCTGTTTTTACCATGGGTGTGGTCAAAACCATTGGGAGTGATGACCTTTTGGCTGTGTTCTTCGCTGGTACGTCTCCCCTCATCTTATAGAATCGCGTTGATCACCTTGCCTATACCAGGCCATGTCATCGCCCAGGATGGCGAATTCCAGACTCAAATTGAGGGTGAATCATTCAATACGGTCGTTGGGTATATCCTCAGTTGCGCTTGTTTTTTCTACATTGGTGCTTGGCTTCCGTGGGGTGATTTCAGTATACCTGAACTGGGCATCACCCCTTGGAGATTGTTGGTATTGTGCATTGGGATCCTGTTTCTGCGCCGTATTCCGGCTGTGTTGATGTTGTACAAGTGGATTCCTGAGATCTCGGATTGGAAGGAGGCGTTATTTTGCGGCCATTTTGGTGTGTCGACTTTTTTTTCTTTTTTGTTGTCAGAGATGGTTTGATGGTGATTCTCTTTAGGACCGGTGAATGTGTTGACGTGGATTGTGTTTGGAATAATAAACTGACGATTTTGATTAGATGGGTGTGAGTGCTATATTCGTATCGGCACTTGCTTTGCATCGCCTACCTGAACCACAAAATCCTCCTCAAACGCAGGAAGATATTCTTGCGATGGCTCTTCAGCCCGTTGTGGGGTTCATTGTCCTTGCGTCCATCATTGTTCGTGAGTATGCTCTCCATGACATGATCCGTGGAACGTGCTCATTTGCTTCATTTTGCGTGTGTGTGTCACGATCGTAGATAGTCTTTCTGTCCCGCTGTGGATCTTTGGGAATGGGATCCAGTCACAGAGGGTACCACCGCCTGGTGGCGGTGGTGGTGGTGGTGGTTTTGATGATTGTGCGGGAACTTTGGCTCAGCCGTCTTCTGATTTGTCGATGATTGTATCTGGTGGAGGTTCGTTGCCTCTTGAACAGTTTTCGGGTGATCATGCACCTCGGTTACCTCCTCTCGCCTTGATGAGAGATGGGTCGGGTATTGATGGGATGACATAGATATGCGAGTCGGTGAATGACTGTGCTCGCAGCGTAACTTTATGATTCGACGGGAACTGATACTCACGTTCTGAACCTGACTTTTCTTTTTTTTTCAGTCCTGGTCCAAGTCGTCATGATGGACTTTTTTTTTCTTGATCTAGACCAATTTTTTGTTCAGACTTTTCATGATACACCCAAATGGAAAAGAGAGAGGGGCTGATATCTAGAAACTGGATTGAGAGCCTAACCAGAGCCCATTGAATTTTCTCCTCCCAACTTTAGACGAGAGAGGCTTTACGCTCATGTACGCGAACCTCATTATAGATGTGCTTGACGTGTAATTTGTTTGATACCCATTGGAAGCCATCCTCTCTGTAACAAGATCTCTTGATATTCAATGCATCTGCGTGTGACTTGTCATAATACACAGCGTGTGCACGTGATTCAGGATCTTTACTTGATATACCCAGTCTGTTGTCGATGTCTGCACCCCTGCGAAGGCCAGACCTCAAAAAGAAGCTTGTTGTCGTTGGAGACGGTAGCTCATCATCCAGTCTGGTTGCAAAAGGCTGACACGACCCTTGAACCCATATCACCTCACAGGCGGATGCGGGAAGACCTGTCTTCTCATTGTCTATGCAGAAAACAGATTCCCCGAGGTCAGAACACATACATGAGGAAAGAACATATGAGCTCATTGATACTCCTTGATGACAGGCATACATACCCACAGTTTTTGAGAACTATGTCACCCAAGTCCATTTTGACGGCAAACAGATTGAGCTCGCTCTTTGGGATACTGCGGGTCAAGAAGAATACGATCGTCTGCGTCCACTCTCTTATCCAGAAAGCAACGTTATTCTTGTGGTTTTCTCTGTCGATTTTCCGACAAGTCTTGCGAATGTCCTCGACAAGGTTCTTTTTCTTTTCATCTGCTCGGCCATAATGTCCGCTCTCCTCATCCCCTACCCCCCTCTCCCCCCTTGTTGTTATTCAGTGGTATCCCGAAGTCTCCCATTTTTGCGAATCGGTCCCGCTCATACTCGTGGCAACCAAGATTGACTTACGGACGGACGAACACACCCGTCGGATGCTTGCGGCACAAGGGCAGTCGCCTGTGACAGCCGAACAAGGGCAAGCTGTTGCCAAAGAGATGGGTGCGAAATATATCGAATGTTCCGCCAAGACTGGGTTAGGCGTCAAAGATGTCTTTTCACTCGCTCTCAAAGAAAGTATGAAGGGTCGATGGGGGAGAGTAGTCAAGGAACGGAAATGCGCAATACTATAATAAAGTTCGGAGAAGGGGTTGAGGGGTTCGTGTGTGAGAGAATGGATCTGGCATCTCTGCACTCTACTGACATCCTGCGATACGATATGTATACATCTCTTCCTCACTTCTTCGCTCTGCTTGGTTTTGAAGACTCATGTGCTTACTATTCTCACACAATGTATATCAAATCACATATAATGAGAGACCCGTTTCGCCACTTCATACTGGTACATAATACTCTTCCATCACTGCGAACACTGTGTCGTGCTCGAAATAATTGCGCTCTTCTCCCTCGACTGGAGTATCCTGATAGCAAGATGCCGCGTGTTTCCACCTAATCCTTGGTTGTAGTCTATAAACATGGACATGTACCAGAGGTCTCACCAGACAAGCTCCTTGACCTATCATGACGGTTATTCCCGAAAAAGAAACCCAACACGGTGATAAGCCAAACACGAAAACGCACCTTGCTCTCCACGTCCTTGATCCCTTCAACAGGTACCCACTTGCGGCACTTTTGGCACTTACCCTGAAGTATCTGCGATCGTTCCTTCTTTGCCGCATTTGGCCGAGCTACCATCTGGAAGGAAGATGGCGGTGCAAACGGACGCCCGGTCGCAGCTGAGATACCTGCCGAAAAGCAAGATGTCAAGAAGAGGTAAATATGTGAGGACGCGCGCACCATGGGCGTACTGCATGTGATAACTATTTAATATCAGTACAAGTTTACTTTCAGTCATGAGATCAGATTCTGATAATTGCAACAGTCAGACACGAACACGCTGCAGCTGGAGAGCAGCGATTACCACTTAAAGGCACTGAATTTCATTGCTAACCAATTCTTTCGATTTTCTCCCCCGCGCTCAAAAGGTTCGACACAGATAGGACAGAGGCCAAGTTTTCCGGGGCCCTTACCTTTGACAAATCGAGGCGTGTAGAGATCAAAAACGCTTCGTGGAGGATTGTAGGTGCCACCAGGATCGCGTACATTCAATAGAGCAAAGGGGGAACTAAACAGACATGAGAACTTTCGTTCAGATGGAAAATATTAAACGACCTACTCGAGGTGAGGGGGTTGAAAGTAAGAGCTGATAGGGTACCGACGATAGAAGAGTGTAAACCTTGATGAGATCTCGACATGAGGAGGAAATGTGCGAGTAGTAAACATTGGAGCCGGGGCAGCAAAAACCACGGATGAAGACAAAGACGAAGACCTGGCAGGTTCCAGAGTAATTGTTGCTCGAGGAGGAATTCTTAAAGAGAGTCTCAACCGTTTCGGGGAACTAGTAGGCATAGGAGGCAAATCATCGTCGAGTCTACGTTTCTGAGTGGTCCGACGAGCGACAGTGGGCAACGAAATAGGAGAATCGAGAGAACATGAGAGGGGTGTCAGAGGTGTCAGCGGAGAGAGGGGTGAAGCATAGCATTGTCTATCTGGAGTTCTTGATGGAATCTTCAATTGCACAGGGGTAAGAGATTGAATTGGAGAGACCTCTTCAATACTTTCGTTATCAGATTCCTCTGGACCGACAGAAGAGTCATCCCAAGTTGATGGTGATACTGTATATATATATACAGGTTCGATTTTGCAAGGAGACCGCAGAGGTGAGGTACGGTCATCATGAAGAGGTGATGGTGGAGGGGAAAGCCCAGGACCAAGAGAGTGAAGCCTGCGGAGGAAAATATTATCTATTCCGGCCAATTCGTTGTATATTTCTAATTCTTCTTCTTCATCGTTATCGTCACTGTCTGCGTCATCATCTGTAGTGCCGATGGTGTAATCATTCTCTTCGAGGTCGCTCGAGTACATCACACGATCTGGACAAGAAACAGCCTTTTGAGCCGGCTGCTTCGGTGGCAAGGGAGCTTTATCACCAGGTGACGAGACTATAGCACCCTGAGAAGAAGAAGCGCGAACAACTGGAGAGACTTCCTGGAGCGGCTGAAGCCAAGCTGGAGAAAACGAGACACCAAAGTGTTTTTCAAAAGGAGTACTCTGCAGAGTATGTTCAGTATCAGCTTCCAATAATCTAGGAGTACGAGCGAGATCCCCGCTGGCGAGGGAAAACATGTTGGGTGAAGGTGTGTCTAACAGAGTCCTGATTGAGCCTGACGACGACTGAGTCCTGCTGCACTGCTGTCTTATCGGTGCCGGCGACACAGAGAGGTAGTTCCATGGTGTTAGTATACGCGCTAGACCATCTGTAAGAAAATCCTGTTGAAAGCTTCCTGAGTGGAAGGACGACATGGCAAGATGATAAGAAATAGGAGCGTAATTATAAAATGGGATCATTATTTGGTTCTGTTGCACGAGGAACTCACCGCCTCGTCATTTCACAAGTCGACACTATGTATACCCTTTTTTCTCTTTGTATCTCGTTCCTGCTCATTGTCGGCATCAATGCCACGGCCTTGATGACACAAATCAGCGCGAATGAGAAACTTTGCTTTTATACGGAAGTGGACAAGGCAGGAGAGAAGATTGGCGTATGTAACTTGTCGGTCTCCAGTCTCAAGTTCACTGACTGGTCCTGTAGTTCTATTTTGCTGTGCGTGATTTGACTAGGCTATGCATATGAGTTTTCATATCTGTGTAGGTGCAATCGGGGGGCTCTTTCGATATCGACTACGAAGTCAGAGACCCTAGCGATAAGGTGATCCTCGATGGCCAACAGGAGCGTCAAGGAGACTTTGTCCTGACCGCCAATGTCGCCGGAGAATACGCTTTTTGCTTCGAAAATGACATGTCAACTCTCACAGAGAAACTTGTTGATTTCGACATCATGGTCGAGAATGAACCTCGCCGTGAAGCTCCCGCCAAGGCCGGTCAGATTTCCGAACATACGAGCGCTCTCGAGGAAAGCATATTCAGGCTTACAGGAATGTTGAACTCTATCAAACGACTCCAAAAACAGTGAGTGATTATTTTTACCTTGTGTGTACACGCTCGCTTAGCTATATCAGTTTTCATACGTCAGAAAATCGTGGTTTTTCGATTGTCAAGTCGACACAGAAGTAAGCCACTATCTCTTCTTCTTTTCGTTCATCAACCTCATGTGTGATTAGTCGCCTCTTTTGGTACGCCACATTTGAGAGCTTAGCAGTAGTAGGCATGGCTGTGTAGGTTTTATCATCCTCATTCCTTGCCTATCTGTTGATAAGATGACTTTAGCTTTCAGGTCTATATTCTTCAAACATTTTTCACGAAAACAGGTCGTCGTTACAAGGTGTAACTGCATCTCTTTCGTTCGATCTGCTTCCAGCTTCTTGTACACATATCTTGATCACGGCACCCATCTCCACAAGAGTAAAATCCTTTCATATCAAAATTAGAGGTTGTTGACTGATTAATACCGACATACGGGATGCCATTTTGTGCTACCGATGACCACAATGATTCGTGGATTGGTTTAGGACTGTTGAAATGATCTCTTCATCTCTGTGCTGGTCCCGATAGACGGATAGTTTATAATAAAACAAGGTGTACTCCTGCTTTCAGAAAACTAGTCCTTGAGAATGATTGATTCATCTGGAAGTATGTATTGATTCTGGTTTTAGTAGTATTGATAATCCCAAAGGTTCTGTTTTGAATATCAGTGTCCCAATTCTGCACCTCAAGGTCATCATTGCCTAGAAGATCCATTACATTCAGCCTTAAAATTTCCCGCCGCGTGGATAAAAATAAACTGGGCGAAAAGTGGCGGGCTAAAACGTGACGGGATCTGGGAAAAAGACTTAAAATTTCTAGGTCTAGAATATCCACCCGATAGTTTACACCCCGGCGAACGAAGTGAACGAGAAGGCCGAATAATAAACAACCGAATTCCTCATCCCTTCACCTTTGGGTCCGATTATTCGGAGGGCACGTGACTCGTTTAATATTTGCAATTTCGTCGGCGACCTTCACCGTGATGGCGGGTGCGGAAACCAAGAAAGCAGCGCACAAAAAGACAAAAAATCATGATAAAAAGACAGAGTCAACCATTCTTCCCCCTTCCTCGCTCTGGCACACAACCCTACCGCCGCTTCCTCCTGCTACACATCCCCGAACACCGTCTGCGGCACAAATAAACATACTCATCGAAAGGAGTGCTTCTCTGATGGAAAAGGATACCAAAAGTTTTCTTTCTGCTTCATCGTCTTCCTCAGAGGCGACATTCTTTGCCAAGGTTATTCATGCCGGTACCCTCTCGGACAGACTCAGTGCTTTGACTCTGCTTGTGCAAAGTAGCCCGATGCACAATACCAGAGCACTAGACACATTGAAAAACATGGCGGGAAAGGCTGGCGGAGGTAGAAGTGAGAGCTTGAAAGCTTTGCGCTGCATCGTTGACTGGTGGGTTGGTGGTGGGGCACCAGATCGGAAACTCAAGTGAGCTCCTCAGTTATCGCTCATAGCATTTCTGATGTATGTCAGATATTTCCGCGATCAATCATTGCTCCATCCTCAAGTATCCGATGATTATCTCCTACTTTGGTACTTTGAAGACTGGCTCAAGAAATATTTTTTCTCTGTCCTCCAGATTCTGGAGGCGAGTCTCTCACCCCCGAAGTGCTTTCTCTTTCTCATATTATAGAAGACGCTCTCTCTTGACCCAGTGCCCTATGCCCGAACACAAGTTCTCTCCCTCATTTTCACCCTCCTCAAAGACAAACCCGAGCAAGAACAAAACCTTCTCCGACTTCTAGTCAATAAGCTTGTTCGTTGTTGATCTCTCCATCCTCTCCAAAGATACATATTACATTCCTAGGGTGATACTTCAAAATCAATATGCTCTCGAGCATCCTACCACCTCCTCCAGCTTCTTCAATCTCACCCCTCCATGAAATCTATCGTCGTCCGAGAAATCACCTTCCTTATTCTTAGACCTTCCATCCCCTCCGTTCCAACCACTGCCGCTGTACCAGCGAATAAATACACCCGTTCTATCTCCCCTAGATCCTCTTCAAAATCGTCCAAATCAAAACTCGAACTACAAGACATCAAAAAAGTTCCTAATCCACATGCTCAATACTACGCAATCATCACTTTTAACCAAATTGTACTTACACCTTCGTCGACAGACCATGAAGTCGCTTTGCGCCTTATCGACATATATTTTGAACTTTTTCAGGACATCCTTGGTTCCGATGGTGGTCATATTGGAGACGCTGTTGGCGACGAAGGAGATGAACACTTACTCGAGCTGGATGGTCAGGTCCAAAAGGACAAAAAAGGCCGCGTTGTCGTTAAAGGAAAGAGGAAAGAGGCGAAAGGAAAAGAAACAATTGGCGCAGCGGGTTTCATCGAAGTTGAAGATTCCAATTCCAGACTCATCTCAGCCATACTAACGGGCGTTAACCGTGCTCTTCCCTTTGCCAAAGTCGAAGCCCGGAATACAAAGTACGCTCCTCTCTTCACTCCTGTTCTCAGACCAATGACTATATTACTAGAATTAATGCACATCTCGACACTCTCTTTCTCATCACACACAAATCGACATTCAATATCTCCGTCCAGGCTCTTGTTCTGATCCACCAAATTTCTCTCAACTATTTAAAATCCTCTTCCTCTCCACTAGCTAAATCCATCGTTGATCGGTACTTCCGCACGCTCTATGCCTCTCTCCACGATTACCGACTTAATACATCTTCTAAACAAGCTATGTACCTCAATCTTCTCTATAGATCCATCAAAACTGATCCAGAATTGTCGTCTGAGCGGAGGATGGCCATGGTGAAACGATTTGCTCAAGTCCTCGTCAGCGGAGGAAGTGGAGCAACTGAGTTTGTTGTTGGGGGGCTGTACCTTCTCGGCGAGGTTGGTCTTTTCCACTTACTCTCAACATGATCATCTGTGATGTGATGAAACTAGCTTTTCACTACTGTCCCTGGACTTCGTTCTATGATTTCCTCCAATTTTGAAAGTAAAGTCGATGCCGAAAGCTACGATGCCCACAAACGCGATCCCCTTTATGCCCGCGCCGCACACTCACGTCTCTGGGAACTCGTATGTTCCTTGTTCACTTTCCTCTTCGGATTCATTGAAAACTTATTATAAGACACCTCTCTTATTACACTTCCACCCTACCGTCTCCCTTCTCGCACGTCAAATTCTCACAGCCCAGCCTCTCACCGCAACGCCTGATCTCTCACAAAACACACTTTCTCACTTCCTCGATCGATTCGTCTACAAAAACCCGAAAAAGAAAGTTTCTGGTGCTGAAGGTAAAGGTAAAATTTCCCTCCCCGTTTCATTTTCCAGCGCCGCCACATTCATGAACCTATAACAGGTTCAAGTGCCATGCAACCTTCAGGAAGTGCCATAGAAGGTATCAAACTTCTCAAAGGCGAAGCTATCTCTGTGCAAGTTAATTCACCTTCATTTTGGAAAAACAAAAAGGAGACGCAAATTCCCGTCGACCAGATATTCTTTTATGACTATTTTAAGCGAAAAGATGAGTCAGAAAGGAAAAGTAACGCCGATGAAAGGGGCAATGATGCTGAAGAAGATGATACCGATGGCGCCCTTTCATTGGTCGAAGCTTCCGATAACGATGACGCCCTTTCATTGGTCGAAGCTTCCGATAACGATGACCTTATTCCTCTCGACGAAATGCCCGACGATGTTATTGCTTACGACGGCTCACTTTCCGAAAGCGAGGACGGGGGGGAATGGGAAGGAATTGAAAATAACAACCAAAAACGCAAGCGAGCAGATGACAAGGGGACCAGCCCAAAGAAAAAGCGACGCTCGCTGCCTACATTTGTCAGTTACGAGGATTATGCAAAAATGATCGAGGATGGACCAGAGAATAATATCTAGTCATTCCGGTTAACAAGGAACATAATTTTTTCATTAAAGCGTATGTTATGCCTCCCTTTCCAGGTCGTTCCGCGACAATGTCCTCCGTACAGGATGAAAAGGAGAAGAATCGGACATATGTTTAATAGTGTTTCACACTAGGGCATTCTATCATGTGCATGGCTTTCTGTGACTTGTCTGTGAGTTTTCTTGGGCCTGGTAAGATAAGACATGTTCTATGATAACTTATGAAGGTCTCATATACAACGCTGCTAAAAAGCCATAAGAGACATAGTTTTTCCAATCAGCTCATTACAAATCTGCAGCATTTGGTTCTAAGTGCTCTTGAGATGATTATAAGGCTATTCACAGATCTCTTTGTTTCCTTAAACCTGTAACTCAGCCACTTGTTGAACAGAACTAAAGCACCGGAGGTCTTACCGTCACCACTACCCTTCTTAGTCTCCATTTCTGTCTCAGACAGCACATGCACTCTGCCTCCATTCTTGCATTAGCCTTTTATAGTAAAGCAATAACATTTATATTATATATATCTACTATTTTTTGTGTACCCACTCCCTCAGTTGTCTACCTTCATAGGTGACTCCTGAGATGAGATTCAACCTGCCTGTAGCACTACCACTAGTTACTGACCTATCAAGTAAACTCATAACTTGATAGGTAAATAAATTAGTTGTCTACCTTCATAGATAACTTGTTATGATTCGCCTTGGACAGGCCTTCTGACATCAGGAGACAACGGCTGTCATTGATGGACGGCTGTGGGAGTTAGAGTAACACCTCTGGGAAGGTGTAACATTAATAGGACGACATGGGAAC
>Ga0153987_1000569_pt1 | contig 11403 bp, 10 predicted proteins | sample TSNC071MetaG_FD_102279 | JGI IMG/M metagenome (GOLD analysis project Ga0153987, IMG submission 102279) | Attine ant fungus gardens microbial communities from North Carolina, USA - TSNC071 MetaG | ecosystem: Host-associated > Fungi > Mycelium > Unclassified | place: USA: North Carolina, William B...
AGGGATTAAACTCCTAGCATAAGCAAATGTCCAAGTCTTCTTGAGGTCAAGTAACTCATAGGAAAATGAAGTAGAAGATGGAAATTAGAACTTAAAGTTGCTCGAGATTGCTTTCCAGCTCTAGAGTAGAAGAAAGGGTAGGAGTAAGATTGCTTCTCCCTTTCTTCATACTCTAGAGGTTTTTATTAGAGTACAACTGTCCAAATCATATATAAAGAAAATAGAAAGAAAGTTGATGAAGTTCCCTAAGACAGCCAGCCAGAATACTGACCATGTCTCTCCGCCTAATCCCTCACTTCTCATTTGCTTTCTTTATCTGGGCCCTTTCTTGACATTTTCTTTTATTGATATGGTCATACAGGGACCTGTCATAGAGAGATTGCATTCAGAATAAACCATTGATCCCTCTGATTGGATTGTTTGCAAATACATTATATTCTTTGTCTCCTTTGTAGCCTAATTCCTCTCTTCTCTATACCTTCCTATAGTCTCCTATCTCCTCAGGCATCTCTCCTTGAGCGCCCTGGCTCTTCTGCTATACTTCATGAGCTCTCTCAAACCCACTCCCATCTCTCTTGTTCTAAATATAACTCCCTTGACAGCCCAGGTTACATCTGTGATCTGCCATTTATCTTTACTTTTATAATGTCAGGTTGCTGACTCTTTATTGGGGGTTGGTCTTTTGAGGCTGTTTCCTTTCTCAAGAGCATGTACAGAGGGGGGAACTTTTATTGATAACCATATGAGATGATCCGAGCAGGAGTTATTATGAGGGATAGATAGTAGTGATTACAGCCACTATTCCACTTCTTGAGTGCTATGCTCAAGAACACAACCAGACAGCAGTCTCTCTTGGGTTCTTGGGGCACTCATCTTTGTATAGAATAAGCATTATGGGAGTATTATATCGTTATTATCACTTATTTAACCAGAATTTTACTGGTTGGCATGATAACAGAATAATGTGGAACAATAGTCAGGATCAGTAGACAAGTCATAGAAAACCTACAAGAGTTACTTAGTCATACGGCACATAGACCAGGCACATAGTGTATAAATAGTAGACATGAATCAAGCAGGAACTCTATCAAGTTCTCTTGGTATCTGTTATGATATTCTAAGGCCCCTATCATAGTTAGTTGGTAGCTGTCATTGATGGACAGTTGTGGGAGATAAAGTGACATCCTAAGGATGTAATGTGTCAAGAAAGTGGTATAGGAACAGTTCTCTAATAGAGTCATGTGGACATACGACAGATGGACCCATAGTAGACATATCTTGGGATACTAGGATAATATTAGTACTTAGATACATGTGGACACCTAGTAGATACTTCTGTATAAATAGCTAGGAGAATACTAAAAGAACTCTGTTAAGTTCTTGTTGACCTTCCCTAGCCAATGAATGGCAATCTTCCTTTCTTTAGTTAGTCTCCCTAAGTCCCTTCTTGGCACTAGATGTCGCTCACTAGCTAGGTCACCTAACAGTACCACTACTAAGAGTTGGATCTAAGATGTCGTTTTGACTAACCTTGTGTTATAATTTACCACTTTGAACCATTAACTAGCTACCACAGCTAAGTCAATATTTATTTTATTTTCTATTTTATTTTATTTTCTATTATCAGTGTGGGAAAATATGTCATACTATGTGACATAAGGAGTGACAGGGTCACATCAGGTCACACTTAGTCACATAAAGGTGTGGGAAAGAAGTGCACAGACCAGTAGGGTTGTGTATAAGTAGATAGACCTAATAAATGAGAACTCTAACAAGTTCTCCTTGTCAACTTAGACACTAAGTGCAACTGTAAAATTTCATACTAAGCAATTGCTACACCTTGGTTCTTACAATGATGTTAAAGTGTGTTATAAATTGTTACTTCAAGCCATTGACTAGTCACCACAGCTAAGTCACTATTTATATTCTTTTTACTTTATTTAACTTTTAATTCTGCGAGTTGATACCTTTTGACATTTCAGAGAGGTTCCTTCTTCAATGTCAGTGTAATTTCCACCAGGGCCTGATAATTCCTTGTCTGCTATCTATCATAAGTGGCAGTCACAGTGACTTGGTCCTTTGGATCCATTGCTACTTCTGGTGGGCATTTCTCTGTCTCCTTCACAATTCCAAATAGACCTCTAAGCTTCAGTACAGTTGATATCCTGTACTTCCAATCATTGTAGTTTGACCCTATGTCATCCAATGCAGGGATGTCATAGACCCTGCCATATCCTGTATCTTGAATTGTATTCATCTTTGTATAAATTGTATTGGTTTAGGCAACAGGGCCCATAACCTTTTATAAATCACTAAGATTCCACTGTGATATCAGATGTTAATCTGATGACCTAGAGTTCAACCCAACTCAGTCTGATATCCACAGAACTAGATATATTGTCATGTACCTAGAGTTCAATCCAACTAGATACATCAGTAAAGACAATAAGAAATATATAATAAAGTATTCACCTTAGTCTGATGTCCACAGAACTGAGGGCAGAAAAACTATTCTCTCACAAAAATACTATGCTTACTAATCATGATAAAAATTAAAAACAGGAACAAAATTGATAAAGACAAAGAGCAAGAAAGAAAAGGAAGGAAAGACGCTCGAGACGCAATTACAACAATTTCATCAAAGAGGAAGAAACCTCAATGACAATGATGACAAAGCCATCTACACCAAAGGAGGAAGCTGGCTAAAAGCTATCAACATATCAATTCATTATGTACAAGGGCTACCAGAGTCATCACAAACCACAGCCTGAATACAGGTGTATGAGTGCAGCAGGTTCCTATTGATCACTCCCAACCACAGTCGTCTCTCAGATACCATTGACTTCAGGAAATTAATAATCCTTTCTGCTTCTCTGACCTCTTCTTCTTTATTTTTCCTGTTTGCTCTGTGTTCATTCCAAGTTAGATACCCTGCTACGGACTGTGCTACAGACTGTTCTTGTAATAAATTGTTGATTTTTGAAAAAGACTTGATTAATGACATCGATCGCAGGACAATCGTAAAATTGAGCATAGATACTAAACAATAGTGACGAAGAAACTGGCAATAGCAATCCCAGGGGATCTTGCACAGTAGGATCCCCTTGTGAGTATCAACTGAATACAGCTAACTTAATACAGCTAACGCACACCATTTACCAATATCGCTTGTGATTCGTGTTCCTCCCGCATCCGCGCCGCCGTTCGCTCTGCCGCTGCATCATACACGTAGTGTATTGGTTTATGCCAAGAAGGTTCATAATGAATCTCAGATTCCAAATCATCAAAGGTGAGCGAATTTTGTCTGTTGAGCCCAGCATTTAAGTAGGTACTATCCCTCTCATACTGAGAATAAGCTATAATTCCATGAATAAGAAAAAATGGAGCAACATTGACATGACACATACAATCAATAGATTCTGTCTCAATAGCTCTCTGTTTACCGAGGGCCTTGGCACTAGGTTGAATGGGGACATCCGCATCGTCATAGCTAGAATCATAGATTGATTGAACATCAACGTAATATGCGTCATCAATCTCTCGAAGGCTGGTAGGTGTTAGTGTCGTAAGTGGAGGAGTACGTGGCAGATGGGAGAGCTGAACAGGCGAGCGGGGACCGTTTGGTACAATTGGGGGAGGGGCAAGAGTATTGGGGGTATTGGGACTAGCTTCTGGGAGCGGTCGTCGAAGGTCCAAAATATGATGAGGTGATGAACTACGTATAGATGGAGAGGGAGAGCGACTTCGCAATAGTGATACCAAAGGAAAAGGAGAAAAATCAGGATTCTGCTGTTCCAAAACCTCCAGATTTTTCTGGACATGAATGAGGCTCGAGAGACGATAAAAGAGGAGAGTAGACCTCACCCTTCCCCCTAGCCGAGTTTCCTTCAAGCTGCGGTACTCCGCTTTGCGTTCCATTGCCACCCTGTTCATATCATCGTACTGCTGTAATACCTCGAAAAGCTCTCCATTCGCTGCGAGAATAGCACCCAAAAGCTGTTGCTCCTTGGTCATCTCCTGGTCATTTCCGGTGACACCCTGAGAATCTTTTGTAGAGATAGACTTCTCCGCCTCTGCAGTAGCCCATGGAATTTGAGTATAAATGAGTTCATGGGAAGACCGACACTTTTGATAAAATTCCTGGTCATTGTATTTTAAGATAAACAACACAGAAATACTCCGAAAAAAACCTACCCGGATGACAGAATCTTTTTTGAACGTCTCGGGCCTGACATGGAAAAGTGCTTGAGATAGGACATTGGCGTTTCCTTGGCCAATTTTACATTCCTGGAGGAGACGGCGTACATCCTCATCATGGGGGATGATACGATTTCTTGTTGGAGATTTTCGCTTCTTGTGCGGACGGGACTGCTTATTGAAATCAGAGAAAACTACTGAGAAACAAGATTCAAAAACGAGATACATTGATCAAAGGTGACGTTATTGGTGGAGCTTCTGTGGTCATAATCACTGGCTCCGGGGTCAAGGATGGAGGATAACCATATTGCGAATTGCGAGACCCAACAGGCGGAATGAACATGGCATCGTCCACGGAAAAAGGCATGCCCTATGAAAATTTCAGGATTTCACGGCCAACATACGAGCAGTCAGATGGTTACCAACCTCATCAGGTTTGTCGATGGGCTTTACGCGTCGCCATAGTCCACGAAATCCTTCACGATCATTTCTGGCATCTAGAAAACCTCGATTTGAGTCCAATCATCGTCAAATCATCATCTGATGTTTGATGGTCAACGTACACGTACCTGAGCTACTGTTATATACAATCGCTCCAAGAACCTCTATAAGTCGTTCTTTCACGACAGGTGAGGTTTTTGGGTTCATCAACAGTTCTTCGATAGTATCATAAAATTTACGATTCATTGATTGAGAGAAAAAAAAATCCGAACGATTCTGAATTATGATTGCCCAAAGCTGAATGGAAGAGTTAGCAAAACATTAGATGCAATCGACAACAACATACCCGCGCAGCCGACAGCTGACCAGCAGGTTCACCGTACCTTGAATTTTGACACTTGAGCTATAATAAAGCGAAGAGCAAATGACAACGCACTTGAGTTCTCTTCTGAGCGCCTTGACGGCTTCTTTGGCGTTGTTCTCGTTTACAGACACTCGATTACATACATCTAAAACAAGCGCCCAGTCCTCAGAGGCGGTCGCAACCAGAAAATCTAGTGGTAACCATTAGAGATACACAAATCTAGTGAGCATCACCTACTGACTTATCTTCTTGGTCAGTTCCACAGTGCCCTCGTCCCCTCCCTTATGGATATCTCTTCCTCTATCTCTCTCATGATCTTTTGCCCGTTCCCACCCCCAAAATCCTTTCTTTTCTCGCTTCTCTGAATGATCTCTAGAGCTGTGGATGGGCATTTCTATAGCAGAATGGTCATCCTCAGATCGATTCGTATAAGCCTCCAAAGTGGGGGGCTCGAGGGCTTTCAAGACAGCCGATACGAAGGGTTGACTTGAAGTATAGCTCTTGCGGTGACCATGAGCATCACGGGGTTTATTGTTGGAAACCAACGACACCTGTGATGCCTGAAGCGACGATGGTGGTGACGAGGGGATCGGGGAGCTACCCAAAGGAAATGCTAGACCGTTATCATAGCGTGAATCCTTGGAGGAGTTACGTATAGAGGGAAGCAAGTCATTTGGAGGGAGTATCCAAGGCTGCCGGGCCCCGTTGGGGGGATGATGCTGATATAGAGCCATGGGATCCTATTGTGAATATGAGTGTAAGGAACTGGGTGGCAGAGGAAAAGGCACATCTACGACTGCAAGGAGGCCATCCTTTGAATTTGATCTGCGAAGCTTTGGTTTGTTATTTCCGAAAAGTTTTCTCATAATATGAAGGGTAGAATACAAAATATGAAAGAAATGTGAAAGACAGTAACAGCACCTCACGGCCCACGTGATCAGTCGAAAATCAGGGCGGATGCGCTCGCAAAGCCCTCCGCCGTAAATTCATGTGCCGCCACAAATGCAATCCTGCCCTTCGCTAACTCTTCGTCTATCAGTCGGAAGTCGTACGGATCGCAACTGGATACGACAACAATGGGCACCTGGTCTCCCACCCTGTGGACTGTCTTCTTCAGGGTTGCCCACTGCCACTGAGCTCTGAAGGCATTTCTTGTCACAAATATCACTATATCTGGACTCCTCGTGTCCAACGATGGTATATCATCAGGGCTATAAATGATGTGTTCGACTGTTCCCTGTGACTCCAGAAGTATCGCAAATTTTCTGTCATATGGAGCAGCCATGTTCCGTAGAGGTCGAGCATCATTTCTTGCCACTGTGGAATCGTCTACAGCTCTGTTGATGTCACTGCACATCGGGGTAAACAAAAGCACATTTTTAATCAGCAATGATTTGAGAGGCAAAAGTGATCCAGTGTCCATGACTACGATTGCACTCTTGTGATACGCGTCTGAACTCAGCTCAAGATTTTTCTTCTTTACACCCTCCCAAGCGTCCGAAAACTTGAGCTTGAGTCCCTCAAGTCCATCCCAACCCCCAATAAATTCATCTTTCATGGCAGCAATGCGCTCACCAGAACGTTTAATTTCCCCGAATGAAATCTTCCCATTTTCCACTGCAAGATGTGTCTGCTCAATGGCTCCTACTTGCCAGGCATATGTGTGGCAAATCATAGCCATATCAGCTCCTGCAGCAATGGCTCGCACCGCACCCTCTTCACACCCACATCCCCCCTTCTCAACCGAAGACACGGCTTCCATCTCCAGACAATCTGTCACAATAACACCACCGTAACTGAGCTCATTTCTGAGTAAATCGGTCGTGATTTTCCTGGATAGAGATGCCGGTGTATTGTCTCCTGTAACATGGGGCAGCGCAATGTGTGCTGTCATGATGCTCGGAACTTGGATTGAAATTAAGGCCAGAAACGGGAGTAGATCTCCGGCATAAATTTCCTCTTTAAGTTTGTTGATGACAGGAAGGGCCAGATGAGAATCAACATGTGTATCTCCATGTCCTGGGAAGTGTTTTGCGCACGATGCAACAAGGCTCGAGGTAAATCCTTGACTTGCAGCGGTAGCGTATTTGCCAACGACCTGGGGGACTAATCTTTTGAGCACTTGATCCAGGATTTGCACAGAGATCTCCTACCGCTCCCAAAGGACCTTACACCTACTCACCAATCGACGATGAGTTAAACATGATGGAAACTATCTACATCAACCCACCGATAACTGGATTCAGAGGATTGATGTTGACGTCGGCAACAGGACTGTATGTCCAATTTATTCCGGCAAGCTTCAACTCTTGGCCACAAGCAGCAGCAATTCCTCGAGTCAACTCAAGGTCCCCTATAGCAGCTTGTGCCATCGCACCAGGGCTAGATGAGAATGTACATCTGCTATTATCAATTTGATTCAACTTACAACTGAGTCCCAGCGGTGGGTGATGAGAACGCCGAAACTAATCCTATGCTCCAAAGTATGTGATTTATATGGTTTGATGTTTGAGATCGGCTCACCATTTTCCTGGTCAATACCAATTAACAGAGGCCGTTCATGACCTGCCTGCTTCGCAAGCTCCTGCAAGTCCATGACAAGACTTAGTGTCTGCGAAGCATCTGCACAGGTGTGTCAGCCTAGTCTGCGATCCGCATCTTTGGCAGACAGCACCTCGTATATTCCTTTTCATTAAGATGATGTTTCCAACGTAGTACTTTGTGATTAGCGTCCTTACATTCTCGTTAATGTTTTGGCCGTGAAAACCAAACACAAAGTGCTTGCAACAGTAGTCAAATTGAGAGATCCAAGAGCGATCGACGAAACAGTACCTGTCCAATTTCTCTCAGAGTTGCTTCGTCCATAGTGGTTGGTCTGATCTCATGGAACACGTGCTGGATTGCCACTTTGATATAACCATTGTATGACTGAAATATGACTGAAGACACAAACAAACGGCGAAAAATTCATCCTCAGCTTGACAATTTTCTCCCTCCCAAAAAGCTTCCACAGCGTCTTCATGCTCCCAGATTTCAATCTGCCTTCGACCTCCCAGCCTCGAAACAACCCACGATCAAACCACCAAGTTTTCCACCACAGGTCCAGCAGAACGAGTCCGTTGATTCACAAGACCGGCCTAACCGATGGCAGCCTCCCATTTTTCTCATTCATCCGGAACCAGAACCCACCAAACAGGCCACTCCAATGAAGCGACATGAGCCTCCAACTGTGCCCATTGTCTCTCACCCAACAACGGCGGTAAAACTGTTATCCAAATCAGGCTATTTTTTGAAAGAGCCTCAAAGCCCTGTTGATCCAGAAAAACCGTTGCAGAGGCGGGCTCCCCTTTTCCCAGAGTTACCTCCACCCAACAATACTAAGGAGATGAAGCCACTTTCCACAACCCATTTTGCCTCTTTGACAGATGCATCCTTTGACGAAGACGACGATTCTGTTGACTTGTCAGCCCTTCTATTTCGGCTACAAGAGCACAAACCAGGCATTCAATCCAGTAAACATACCTCTGACGTCCCAATCAGCCCACAAAAAAACAAGCATATCAGGTCTGTGGTTTTGAAAATATAATCAAATTCATTGGTGCCTGAATACATAAACTGAATAGGGGAGGACTAGCTAGTCGCGCCACCCAGTTATTCAAGAAATCTGAAATGTCCCTCTACCTTTGGCAGACGGCTGTGGAGAGCCATCCTCTTCAGCAAACATCTTCAGACCTTTCTTTCCGCATTTGTAAGATTGCTCATACTATCTTCACCGGCTCCTACAAATTCTGTGCTTCCATCACGCTCTGTCGTATACTTACCCCTGTCCGACCATTCATCTCCCGGAAACAATTGATATACATTCTGCTCAGACTCCCAGACGCCGCCAGAGTATCGCCTCTACACAATCTCCAGAATCCTCAGGAGGGTTTTACTCTCAGAATATGGCGACCTTGGCACGAGATAGCTCTGGTTCATTCCTCTCTCGGGGCTTTCCTCGAGATGCCCAATGCGAGTCTACCGTTACCTTCATCCGACGACCTGAGTAGTATATCGTTGGACATGCAAGACATTCACAATACTGTACTACTCTGCTCCCGATTCTTGATATCATCAGATTCAATTTGACGTCTGTTTTGCATTTATTTGGTCTGCTGTCAACAAGTGTTCTCTTGCGTTTTCTGTCTCTACCTCTACCTATGCTCTCGCACAATACGGATGAATTTGTATTCGAGAATTCCCAAGGAAGTAGTGATGATCCCAGGTTTTGTGAACTGTTCCCTTTGTGATGCTGGAGCTGACGGATGCTCTCCTTCAGCTTTGAACAAGCTCTAATCAATCATTATAAAGGTCTTTTGTCCACCATAGGTGTCTGCCATAGCACAGATAAGTCGTAATCCATGCTTCAGCGACTCAACTACGCAAAAATCGAGATAAGCAAGCGAAATTCCTTCAAGCCGCTCAAAATAAGCTGATTGAAGAGGTACGCATGTTGTATGCATCTCAAATCAAATGATAAATCAGGCACTAGATCAGCACAACGGAAAGCAGGGCTCAAGAATGTATGCAAAAGCTGTAGGGCCTGCGTTGTTCTACGCAAATTATTGATTAATCTATTTGTTTAGGGAGACGCTTTATCAAAAGTTTATCCTCGAATACTCGGCGTCGGAAGATAGGATTACAGCACTGTGGGGGAAAATCCACATCTTGGTCGTCAGATATAGGGTATGTCTGGGTCTACCTGTCACCTGAGACTCATGCTCAAGTTTGTAAATAGGATGGGTTGGAAGATATCCAGAAGGATACAATAGCACAACAAAAGGTCATCGAAGAAAAGCAAATAGCGAGTTTGGCGAAAATCCGGAAAGCATGCGAAGGTGAATCAGAAATTAGAAAATGGATGACTAGCTGATGCACATAAATAGTTTCCGCAAACATTGTGAAACAGTTGAAGCAGAATGTAGAGGATTGATAGATACATCTATTCAGATGCTTCCAGGACTAGATTGAAATTTTAGGTGGACGTTTTCTTATGGCGATGTGGCCTGGACTCTGACGAACAAGTAACACGAAAATTCGATGCCAGCATTAGAGTTGGATTACCTCCCTCGCATCTATCTCTTCGCCATCTCTCTCAGAGTGACTTTGGTATGAACCTTACTGGAACAGACTTGACATGCCGTCATCCCGCACATCTCTGACAGAGCTCTGTATTTGTATCCATGCCATTGGTCATATGCTTGCCAAGATGACCATCGACTGCAAACGTCTTTCAGCGCCGCAGGTTTCCTGATGACTTGTTCATGCTCACGGTCACTCTGGCTGGCCTTAAGCTGCCTGTCGATGTCGTGGTTGACACCTGATTGAGTATCTGTCTCTACGTCTCTCAATATACCTCTTACGGATCTGTTTTGTTCCTTTGCAAACTATTTGAACGTGTACTCAGTCTCCTCAAGCGCCATTCTGCAAAGGTGATGTATCTTCTTTTGGTTAGGTTATGAACGACGCAAAAAATCTCGAAATTAATGTTGCTCTTCGGATTCATCCTCTCGGTGTGGCTACGGTTTCTATTCTCGTGCACGCTTTCTCCCTTACTCATCATATCTATATGATCATTCTATAAAGTCACATTGCTGCTGGGAAGTAGTATTCTAGTGACCAGTTTAACAGGAATTATAACAACAGAAGGATCTTGGGGTTAGATTGCACCTGGGGGTTAGACTTAAGCATCACAATGGATGATGTAAGGGGATAATGGATCGAGCGGATGAATCAGGCTGAGTATGATTGGAGTTATAACAGAACTGGTGAGTCAAGGTATGTAATAGCTATGTGTTGTAGGTTGTCTTACATTTTGATGGTTGTTCTGAGATCTAGTTCGTTGGATGACAATCTGACGTTACTGATCATTTCAGGAGAGTGTGTTCTTGAGTTTCTGAAAGTTGCAGGGTGGGTTTATTTTCCTGGTCATTTTATTCTTCTTGAACGTTTTGAAAATTTGGTTGCGTTTCTGTGGTATGATACTTTGTCTATCATCACGCCTGTTTGTTTGATCACTCGACATCAACCTCTCGCATACACCTGTTACCTGGGACGAAAACTGGGAACAATTTTCACATCAATTGATCAGAGAGCTACCGGGCTTGAGCTTGAGTATCCAAAGCCGAAGTTTGGATCTTTACATTCATGCTCCGGGGGGTTTGAACGATACCACAGACCAGTCCTTGAAGGATGAGACCTGTGACTTTGTCTTGGACATTTTAAAAGAGCCATAATCGTATTCTACTGAACTGTCTGCCTTTTCCTAAACATAACTCTCACTTTTGAGTTAGGGATGGTCGCTGATTCAAAGTAGAAGTTACAGGGACGTTCCAACGAGCCATTCTCAAACTGTACATCAT
>Ga0153987_1000571_pt1 | contig 11399 bp, 17 predicted proteins | sample TSNC071MetaG_FD_102279 | JGI IMG/M metagenome (GOLD analysis project Ga0153987, IMG submission 102279) | Attine ant fungus gardens microbial communities from North Carolina, USA - TSNC071 MetaG | ecosystem: Host-associated > Fungi > Mycelium > Unclassified | place: USA: North Carolina, William B...
GAAATCGAGTCTTTATTCAATACATAGATTCATGACACAGCACAGGGCCATTTGTTCGACACAGAAAAACAATTATGTATGATACTTCAAGTCAGTCGAGATTCTGACTTCAATCTTACTTTGAGCTGATCAGACCAAGCGAATTTGTCTGGCTTCGCCTGATGCATTTGTTTGTCCACGCATGTGGCTATCACATTCAGTACTCATCAAGAATGCCATCATCGCAGACACTATCGAAACTGCTACCGGAGTTGGACTCATTACTGATAGGGCTACCCAAGAAATTCAACGATTGATCAGTGATAAACTCTATGACATTCAGATGCGGAACGAGGCTATGGTTTTTCATGACCCTCCTTCTAAGGGAGTCGGGCGTCTGGCTAGAGCGGTTAACGATGTAAAGGTTTGTACCGACTTCTTTTTTTGTCCCTATGATCCTGATCCATTCCTCTAAGCTGCTCAACTCCATCTCGGCAACCACTAATATAGCAACCGTATCCTTTTTCAAGGACGAGCTGCACAACACACCTGCATTCAAAGAAAAACTTGATATGTTACTCACCTGGAGTGTCACGCCTTTACAATACGGTGATCATCGACCCTTTGCTGCCGTCACTCTCATACGGTCATGGAGAGACAGAGTTTGCGAACGCGCTACTCGTCGTGACATTGAGACTCCAAATGACTTCCTTCAGGATCAACTTTTCGACTGGCTTGACACTTCAGAAGTTGCTGGGGAAATAAAGAGTATTCGACATATTGCTCTCCTCTTTGAAGAGCTGGTGAAGCGGGAGTTGTTTTCGTATGCGAAGTATATTCAAAGGTTGATTGCACGAGGAGAAACGGGGCTATCTACAACTGAAGTATGTCCCTTTGGTTTGAATTCTATGATAATTGAACCAGTCTTTCTAGAGTTTCGAATCTCGACACCGCCAGTTCTTGCGTTGGATTCCTCTACACAGTTCAACTTTGTCTGACCTGAATCAAAGGAAAGTGACGTTGTATGGCGTTAGGGTTCGAGAGACACCTGAAGACATCGTCGAGCGGGAAATCCGGAAAGGAGTTCGTCTCATTCTTCCTGAACTTTTTGGCGGCAAGGTCTCTTAATATGACTTCTGCTCGTACCCTAATTTACTCAATAGGCGATCAAGAGATTTCCAGCGTATGTAACTCTACTGTCCTACTGGACAGATGTAAGATACTCGTCAATGCTACTCGGTTTGAGCAATCACGAGTTTTCAAGCATTGGTTCCTACCCCGGCTCCGGCAACACATCACCAGGTGAGTCAGTGAACTCAATTTTCAGGATGTGTTCTGATTGTTTGTATGAGCAGCCTAGAATCTACCATCACAAGCTCTACTCTCTTGCGCATATACTGTATCTCTGTTGAACTTATGTTTTACTCAAAATACTTTGATTGTATCCTTGATGTATGTTTTTATTTCTAGTGTGACGATACACCGGATTCTGATTCTTTATACAGCTCACACTTCATTTACTCCCAAAGACTTCATATCCCGAATTACTTGTCGCTATCATTGATACTCTCCACCGCTTTGCGACTATCTGGTCGTGTATGGATATCCGACAGAACATTGTTCTTGCCCTTGACACCGCCCATCAAGCCTGGAAAATACAAGGCATACAGTCGAGAGCATTACTCTCATTAATGGTGGAATTCGATCAGGACCGTCAGTATCTTAGCCCTGCGTCAAGAGAGCGCATAGACTCTGATCTCCACCACTTCACACTGGTATGATTGAACGGTCCAATTTTGAACTTATTGACCATTGCTCAAGGCTCTGCGACCAGTCACGAAGGGACCTGACATAGTCCCTGACGTCCTTCCTGAGATCCTCATGATGGCTGCCGATACAGAGGCAGAGGCCCCTTCCATACTTGCCAATGGCCTTTGGATCAAATATCGCACCTCGCTTGACTGGGCATGGAAGGTCTGGGACAATGCTATCGCAAGCTTGCGTCAACTCCCGGCAATGAACCCCGATACTGTCCAGCGGAAAGCTTGCGCGTTGAGATACGGCACCTTCCTGTGGCAGGTTGACCAGCATCTCCCGAATGGTCTGGATGGTGACGTCCAAAGATGGTTTGGTGGCCCTGGTCAGAATGAGATTGCTGCACTGGGTGCAGAAGCTTGGGAAGTCGTCACAGTGGTTTTGTTGCATCTTTGCGTTCATGGTGCTCTGAAGACGACAACGATTCTGACTGGTGTGGTTTATCCAGCTTGGCAGCTTGGAGCTTCCGAGTCGGGTGTTGAGGTTCAGGTCTTTCTCAATGCTGCTAACAATATATTCCAACAGCTATTGCTACAAGAAAATCCAAATCCCAGCGGTATACCTCCAGCTGATCTCTTCGATGTCCAGTGTCTGCAGACGAGACGGCGTACTGTATACGAAGAACCTCACTTTTCTTGCTTGGTATCCCATATTCCTCTCCTTATATATCTGGAGAACAAATCAGACATCTCGAATGACACCAGAGCAGAGCTTACCTCGCTTCGTAACCGATTATGTTATGATACCCATTTTCGTCAGGGCGCTTATAGAAATCTGGATGTAATCCGAGCAGCGTTCGAAGACTCTCCTTACCTATCTGAAACATCTTCAGCTGATTTGGGACAGCATATCATTGCAGGTCTACGGATTATTTTGGGTGAAAATGTTGATGGTGGGTGTTTAGATATTGTCTGGCAGGTCACGATGTTTAATGAAGTGCGAATAGAAACGGATATGTATGATTGGCCCGAAGTTACTTGCCTCCTGAGCCCTTGGAAGATTGTCGCCACCACGATACAAATGCAGTTCTCAGTCAAACAATTAGGGAAGGCTCTCTCCCAGGAATCTACACACGATGCGGCGAGTGGTAATCTCAATAAGTTGTCTATCATGCTTTTTCATCAATCGATGACCTCAGAGGAGGCGTACTATGTTGGGGAGATGGCACGAGGGGCTGACATTATGGTTGCTAGCAAGGTCAGCTGTCCCTATTATTTCATCTTCAGGATGACTGATGATATGTTGTGATGTCCTTTTTTGTACTCTAGCTTATTGCCAATGGTTTCAAATGTATCATCGAGTTGCTTCAGGAATTGAAACCTGGACAGATGACTGATGTCACCGATAAGCTCCGCCGAGTTGGAGAGTTACTGCGCGCTTTAGTGTATATCGCTCAACCGTTCTGGAAAGAAGGGCCTCTGCTCCTGAACCTTGATTCGGTGGTTCAAACCGATTTCGCGGTAGTTCTTCGCGATAAACTTTCCGTAATCAGGTCGACCCTTGCTGAATCAAATGGATCTATTCAAGTTTCCGTTAGTAGTGGCGAAGATCTCTCAATGACCATTTCACAACAGGTGGTCTTGTTAGTTCGATTGCTACAGTTCGACCTTGGTTTCCGCGGTGCATGGACTCCCAAACTCAGAGATCTGAGTTCGGAATTGATCAATGATCTTTTTCATCTCGCATTGGTACGTCTGTCGATCCTTGTACGCATACTGGAGCCTATATCCTCGTTCTTGCAGCATTATGGTACAGCAGACTACCTAAATCCTGTCGTTTACCCACTTCTTGTCGATACACTCCTGTACCTAATAGACGGTAAGCTATGACCTATTGCAGTGGTTCATGATTATTGACAAATCGCCCCACATTCTAGAAATCCCCCAACCCGCAAAACCACTATCCTTTGATCCATTTAGACACTACCCAAAGACGCCAGTTTCTGAATTACCTACCGATCTTCCACCGGAGTATCGTAGACAGGTTCTCTCGTTACTCTCCTTCCTATCAACCAACAGCGCCTCCAACCTCGTCAACTCGCACTTGGATTCAGCTGGTGCCCTCGTGTTTGATCATCCAGTCGTCAACCGGCCTTGGGAATGGATTGAAAACATAGGCGAACTGTCTTCAGTTGAAGGTGCCAAGGATGAAGACCGCGACGAAAAGGCTAGACTCAACACAAGGTATCTGGTCAAAAACTCAGGATCTTTATCACTTGAATTTTTTGAGGCAAAAATGACTGGTGATGGCGTCGTGGAGAAGACTGCAAAAGAATGTGATGTACAGGCCGAGAACGTGCGATTATTCGAAGATGGCTTGTCTAATGAGGGTATCTTGGTAAGAGATTGGAGGGAGAGTCGAATTGATGTCGAACAAGAACCTTCACCGACGTCGGGATCTGGTGAAAGGACGACTCAAGGCGTTGTAAACGACAGCGGCAATGGTGATGGTGATTTGGAGTCTGCGTCTGGCCGTACAAAGAACGAACGGAGATCAACATCGATGAGGGCGTCACCAGCTTCTTCTATCGTTTCACGAGGCTCTGCGAAAGTATCTACTGCATCGTTGAAACAGAGCCCGATAGCGAAATCGATATTGGACCAAGCAGATATCGGGGTTGGTACCTCTCAGAGTGTGACTACCAAACGCAAGATGGAAAATGCTGATGAAACTGAAATCATTGAGGGGCCTGTTCGAACTGCTCAACCCACCAAACGTGCTCGATCTAGCACTAGTAAGGCTGCAGGGAAGACTGCGGGGAAGACTGCGGGGAAGACTGCGGGGAAAACGGCTGGCAAGACCAAGGTTAAAAAGCGGTGATAAGACATGTTTTGTGTGTTCATGACTATTTTTTTGGGCTATTTTTTGTACCTCATAGACTCCTTCATTCTCTGTATATCAGCCATCGTATCAATTTATTAGTGTTTGATAGTATCGGCAGTACAGACCAACATGCTCTTGTATGACTATAGAACAATTAAGGTGGGAATATTCAATGAAAGAAGCACCAATGGAAGAAGCATCAATGTAGGAAGCACGCCAATATGAAGCAAACAACTAATGTTTCCCAGTGTAGTAAAAATATTCGGACCAAGGGTCAGCTAGGCGCCCAAATTGATCTATAGAAGATCGATCTGGTGGAATATTTGCACTCTCCTCCTTGTCAGCAGCCGAGATAGTCCGGACAAGGGACTTTAACGCATAGACTTCCACTGGACGTTGGTATACTCGCTTTCGACAAGTGGGACATGTGTATTCAGGGACAGGCTGCTGCAATCGCTGTATGTGATGGTGAAGGTCGGGATGTTGAAGATATTCTGGTCGAAGGATATTTCGCATATGTGCAATACACGTGCCGATTACTTCCCGACGCCAGTTGGGGTTTGCCTGTATGAAGTGTGCATGAACCGTTCCAAACCAATCATGGAGACAGGAGAGACAGAATGTATGTCCACATTCAGGTAACCTAGTTTATAACAAGGTGAACACATCACGCTGCTGATGTTAGGAGAAACGCACAGATAAGGGGTGTACATGCGACGTGTGCAGATTTCACAGTTGAGGGCATCTTCAACCTCTGAAGATTTCTGTAAGAGAGAGAGAGATTGAAAATTGGGAGAGGAATTTTGTTTGGTGACTTACCAAGACGAGTCTGCCATTCGCAGGCTGATCTTGTGACGCCTTGAGCTTGGCCTCGTTAAGTTCTGCGCGGACCTTGGGGAGCTCTTCAGCGAGCGAGATACAAGTCCTTTTATACTTGTTCCTCTCCTAGGGTGAGAGAGGATAAGTGAGATGACGAGGAAATAGCAACATAAACAAACGCAAGCGAGGCTCTTGACCTGGCACCGTAGGTTTGCAACGGTGGACTCTTGAGAGAGCGATACCTCACCCTCATCAGACGAGATTTCAATCACGTCCTTGTTGACTATCGGAGCTTTCAGCTTCAACTTGTACTTTGTCAGTGGTTTCCGTCGTCTCGGTGGCACATGAGTATGGACATCAGGGTTGCTGAGCTCAAGAATGTCTGGAGAAAGATTTCTGCGCTTTGAGGGGTGTTTCTGAGCGGCAGATGATGATATCGAGCGTGCGCGGGACTGACGGGGAGGAGTTTGTATGGGTGGCATAGTGGAGGAACTGTATTTGTATTGCATCACCTGCTTATAACTTTGCAAAGCTAATCCGACGCGCCCTTGAGCACGTGATCTCATTATACAGTTGATGGAAGCTCATCAATACACTGTTTAATTACTCGGAATGTCTCCCCTTTGTCGTAGAGCAATCGACCACAATCCTTCTTGCCGCACTTCGCCCCCCAGCAAGCCTTGGCTTCTGGCCAGTCATTCAGTCCAGGAGCAAGCACAGTATCCCCTTGCGGATGCCGGTCCATCTCGAGAACAATCCTGTACTTCAGTTCTCTCCAAGTGTGATACTCAATGATGGAATCACACTGGACACAGTTTGCGGCAACCCCAGAAACAAAGGGGGGGTTATCTAGTCTGTTGCGTAATCTAACCGTCAAGGTCGATCAGTTTGCTGCTGGTCGGCGATACATTGTTAATGAAGAGACACACAGTTCTCGTCTTCGATGACGTAGATTCAGCAGATCGAGAAGCGCTTTGGAAGGTAGTTGCTGCAGTGTTTCCTGGTGGCAGGGATCAAATAGATCGAGTTTGAGTGTTTGATTAGACGCTAGTTTGGCTTCTTTTTCCCATCCATACCGGCATGCAAATGAATAAAGACGGAGGGGATGGTCCGAAATGCTCTGTGTAAAGGCCAAAAGCCGCAGGATTGAAATTGGCCCAGGCATTTCATATTTTTCGGCAACAAAGAGAATCTTCTCGATCAGATCACAGTCTGTCATGGATGGTACTTCCAGGCCGCAGACCATCTGAAGAAGCGGCTCAAGTACTTCAGCATCCTCATCCAAGTAGATCACGTCGTCAACAGGAGATTTGGACCTGCAGATATCAGTCTGAGACCCCTCAAAAGCCCAAGAAGGGAAGGCCTCGACTCACGGTGGCAAATTGTACATGGTCCTAAAGAACCCCGATGTGGTCTTCAGGGTATAAGAATGCACACGAAAATAAGTCCGGCCTCCGCGAGCAGACAATACAACATCGCCTTCCGGCGATGCGAAGAGTGGATGGAATTGGTCAGTCACAGACTGGTCTTGGACATCCATAGCATTGTCCATTGGTAGAATTGGCAGAACAGGAGTCCATCCAGTTTCTTTCGGCGATTGCATGATCCCAGATCGATAAGAGAGAAGAAAGAGTGGAGGACTTGGAGGAACTCTACACTCGGAAAGGAATTTATTGCAGATGCAACCCCTAATTCCGGAATAGTGCTAGCGGATTAGGACGGACCGAAGTCAATTCGGGTCCAAAGCTTTCACACTCTTCACATTTCTGAGCTCGACCATGTCTTCTGTCCCTCGTCAACGCTGGATTGTGTATGCTCCTGACAGGACCGAAGAAGGCACTCTGGAGAAACGCCTCTCAGTCAGGCCGAAGCACATCGAGAGCGCGACGGCCAACTACGGCAGCGGAATTGTTCGTATGTAACGAGATTTCTGGAATTCGTCTATTAGTTACTGGATTTAGGCGTGGGGGGTGCTATTTTAACCCCCGAGTCTGTTGCAACCCCAGATGCACCGAAGAAAATGATCGGCTCTGTCTTCATCTTCGAGGCGGATAACATTGATCAGTGCGTCCCGGTCTGACTGCATCCCATCGGATACTCATCTCCCACAAAAGAGTTTGGCAGATAGTCAAGGCGGACATCTACTATACCTCAGGAGTGGTATGCCACATAAGTCCTTATGATCCCAGACAATAACTCATAACATTAAGTGGGATCCCGAGAAGTTGTCAGTTCTCCCCTACAACATTGCCACGCCTTTTAATGTTGCACCATGAGCTACATTTTTCTGTACTAGTTCTATCTGAGAACGTGCTTCGAGGTCTTTTATTTACTCGCTTGATTTTGTGTCTAGGCTTGATCCAGTCACTTGTTGCAGTCACACTCTGATCCATCTATGGCTTACCTCTCCCGTCCCTTCCTCCACAACTGCTTTCGGCTTTCCAGCCTTTCTCGTACCTGCAGGGCGGCCACCCAGCATCATAAAATGTCTTCTGTTGCAGATTATGAATATATCATAACATCTCGCCCAGAGCCCCATGTTCTGCTCATCCAGCTAAACAGACCGAAAGCACTCAATGCCTTGTGTAGCCCGCTGTTCAAGGAATTGAACCAGGCACTCAGAGGTGCAGATAAGGATGACACAATCGGTGCTATGGTGCTGACTGGGTCGGAGAGAGCTTTTGCTGGTTAGTAGACGTTGAATCAGATCCACTGAATTTCGACTTACGATATTATCACTAGCTGGAGCAGACATCAAGGAAATGAAGGACAAACAATGTGAGCTTATTGTCATTGTCATGAACTACACCTCTTATACATGTACTGATACAAGTCCAAAGTCGCGGATGTGTATCAGAACAGGTTTCTCGAAGACTGGGCGGACATGACTAAAATCAGCAAGCCTATCGTCGCCGCTGTTAGCGGATTTGCAGTATGTTTCTTGAGACATCCGATTTCAATGCCTAACTCATAGATGTCAAAGCTTGGAGGAGGCTGCGAACTCGCACTCATGTGTGATATCATTCTCGCCTCACCAAGTGCCAAGTTTGGTCAACCTGAGATCAACCTTGGTGTCATTCCGGGTGGTGGAGGTTCTCAGCGTCTTGTGCGGCTCGTTGGTAAATCGCGAGCTATGGAGATGGTCTTGACTGGTCGAATGATTACGGCTCAGGAGGCAGATAAGTGGGGTATGATCAGTAGGATTGTTGGAGAGGGTGAGGGACAGGTAGTCAAGGATGCTATTGCGATGGCAAAGGAAATTGCTGAGAAGAGTCGGATTTCAGTACAGGCTGGCAAGGAAGTTGTCAATGAAGGTACTGCATCCTAATTGGATATAGGAGTTCTAGGGAACTAATGGATACATTACAGCCTATGAAACTACATTAACGGAGGGACTGAAGTATGAGAGGAGGATTTTCCATGGATTGTTTGCTACCAACGACCAGAAGGAAGGCAAGCAGCTGGTTTTCTGTGTTCCAAAACATGCAACTGATGTATCCGAAGGCATGGCTGCATTCGCTGAGAAGAGGAAAGCCAATTTCACTCATTCATGAGTTTTGATTCGAGATGTCGAATTCGTCATCGATTCGTTTCTAGCAGAGGAGCTGAATTATTACTACAGCAGCTCGAGATTGCCTCCGACTCACATTGATACCACCGAATCACACTTCCGATTAGCATAGCTGCAGTGGAAAAAATAAACTTGGCAGTTCATATGTTTTTGCGCGTGGCACACACCAACTCCCAAACCTCCAATTATTCTTTTTTGAGCAGGTGATCCAGGGGCTGTGGCCCTGGCTTGCGTTAAAGCATAGATACCAACACCAGCAAAAGTCCCACACCCGACAATACGGCACGACAAGCAATCCTTGTTTGTGGCTTCAATTCGATTCATCGGACTACTACTTGCGCCCTGTGTTTTCGCCCCTTGGCTTTTGTCAATGTCCGTAGTGTTACCCATAGAATATGAGCGCTGGTGATGACCGGAGGTCAAAAATGTTGGCTGCCTACCATGTGACCTGCTAAGCGATCAGAATCAGAAGTTTGGCTTCTACGACCTGGTTTTGTGCAGAACACCCACACGCCCTGACATCGAGCGCCAAAACGCCATCGAGAGGGCTAAAATCTCCTGCCTGATCTTTTTGGAAGATAGTGTCCTCCTTCGTTCAGGACAAGCTCATAGTTTTCTGATCGCGTTCTCACCTGTGCCGTTCATATCGTTGTGTTCTAGGTCTGGACTTTGTGTGCGAATTTGGTGTCCTTGTGCACAAAAATCGAATCTGTGTCACATTCAGACCGGTCAAGAACTCAGGATCTGAAGAACTTGATCATTTGCCATGCAGTTCTCACCGTATCCATAAACTATTCTTAGTCCCCTTTTGACTTGAAGCATTCAGCTCCATCGTGTGAACGTAGTCTTCTCAAATTTCCATATCACTCGTCATCCTATCTTGCAAGTCCTTCAGTGGGCCTCCTGCGAAAGGGTCTGTATACAGAATTCGATTGTTTGTCGTCGGCTTTTGTGGCCTGTGGCATTACATTGGTGCAAATATCTCACACTGCTATAGCCCCGCATTACTACCAAGCTCTGTTAGAAGGAAGTTGTCGCCGACAGTGACACGCGATGTCCAGCATGGTGCACTTAGTCCACACTATATCACCGACGTCCGGCTTGCATAATGTATGTCTCATTTTACACCATTGACTTCGTCTCATGCGCATACGAAATTAATCTCCTGCATGTTATTCTACGATAAACAGTCTCTAACTATTGTGATTTTATCGGTAATCGTGGGTGGCGCGTATGTTCTTTATCGGAAAGCGACAAAAGTGTCGGTAGCTTTCGTCCGCGGGCCCGTACCGGAATCGTTCATATTCGGTGTGTTCCCCCCCCCCCTCGGAAATTCAGGCATGAGGGGCTCATCGCCAATCCAACTTGATAGGTAATTTGCCCGAACTGTTTCAAAGCCAGGTTGGGGATGCAGACTTCAAGTATCAAAAGGAATACGGTGACATCGTCAGAATCAAGGGTGCATTTGGTGTAAGATTTTCTTACGCCCAGTGAACTGATTTCTGCTAAGGGTGTATCTCAGGAAGATCGCCTTTTGATTTCCGATCCCAAAGCGTTACAATATATTTTACACACTTCGGGTAAGAAGGTGCGCGCCAGCAGTTGATCGTTCTGACGTCAGGCTGAAAGGGTACAACTTCCTGAAATGGCCCGAAAGGACGGAAATATCTCGCGTGTTGATGGGTCGGGGCTTACTGTGGGCAGATGGTGGAACTCATCGGCGCCAACGCAAGGTCATGTTGCCCGGATTTGGCGGTAAGTGTGTTAGACCGGTGAGAACATGTTTCGAATTCTGAGTGGCGATTACAGTACCCGAGTCCAAAACATTTGTGACCATCTTCCGGCGAGTGGGGGCGGAGGTATGTTTCATGTGATTTTTTTGGTCAAGATTGTTGACGTTTGATCAACCAGTTGACAAATCAGTGGACAGACAAGCTTGTCAATTCGTCTGACCAAACCGCGGTGTTCAACGTTGCCACATGGCTTTCTCGTGCTACGATGGATTCTATTGGAGAAGGTGTGTATGTCTTATCTGTACACCGATCTAACGTTTGCCTACTATTGCGTTCAAAGCGGCTTTTGACTATCAATTTGGCGCATTGGCGGACACAAAGAATGACTTCATGGAAGCATATATGGGACTCATGTACGTTGGATACTGTCTTTTTCAAATGATGTCACTTCTTTCTTCTGGTGTATTCTAATTGACAGGTCTGATACTCTCGGTTCACTGTCAAGGTCGGCCATCTTGATGCAAACTGTGCTACCTGTTTGGATGCTCCAGCTCATGTCGAAGTATTCAAACCGCCGGAACCTCGTACACGCACGCCACACGGCTAAAATAGCGAATGATGTTACCCGTCAGCTCATTGATTCGAAAGCCAATGCTGCA
>Ga0153987_1000572_pt1 | contig 11388 bp, 20 predicted proteins | sample TSNC071MetaG_FD_102279 | JGI IMG/M metagenome (GOLD analysis project Ga0153987, IMG submission 102279) | Attine ant fungus gardens microbial communities from North Carolina, USA - TSNC071 MetaG | ecosystem: Host-associated > Fungi > Mycelium > Unclassified | place: USA: North Carolina, William B...
ACTTGCCAATGTCATATCTGGTCCAGCATCGTAACCCGAGTAACAGCCATCTATCGGCGATCCAAACCCAAAAGGACTCGCGTACAATGTAGCTTCTTGAGCACAGATATCCATCGGTCGATCTTGTCTACTTCCAATCCAGTGCTGTGTGTCTGTCTGACTTTGGTTGGGTGGACTTGATCCTACATAATGAAGAGGCGAAGGAGATGCAGCTGCCACAGTGCTATTGAAACTGTTCAAGGTATTTGAGAGGTGAGGACTCAGCTCTGGTGGATCAAGAGTAGACATTGCTGGCGATGGAAGTCCGTTAGATGCCGGTGAACTATGTTGACTGGCTCCAACAGTGCATGCTGCAGTCGTCGGATTTGAGAAAGACTGATAAAAAGATAAACCACAACTTGGGTCCCCGTTACTTTCGTTGTCATCAAGGGGTCGCCGACGGGAAGTCGAGCGTGCGCGTGATGCACCTGATAGAGGAAGTGTCATAAGAATAAGCAGACAGATGAGGTGACTGGGTGCTTACTATCGACACGATAAGGAGATACAGCAGATAATCTTCTGCCAGGACCTGCATTGGCATCTCGAGACTGGTTCCTTCTTGTGCGTGCCTTTATGGTTCTGCCACGAGTACTAGTCACAATTGCTACTGACTTGCGCCTTTCTGCCTTTGAAGGACCAATAAAACTAGATGAAGGAGGGATACCATCCGACTTGTCTGCCCTAGAAAGGCCGTTCGACTTCTCCGCCTTGGACCCACCTCTGTTATTAGCTTGACCTTGAACAATGGCATCGTTCGTAGTCATCACGAGGTCAGTCAGCAGTTCCTTGCATTTTCGAGCACCTGGCCAAGTGCCTTCCCAATCCTCCAAAGCAGTGAGTGTACTCTTCGCTTCTTCCATAGCTTGATTTGCGGCCCGTACATCGTTCGAATGCATCGCATATAGGAGTAGTATGACTGCGGAGCTGAACAGGTTTTGGATGAAGAATGCCAGATGATGAGAAGACGGCACGACGTGTTTCATGGAAGAGGCAAGGCGAATGCATGACCGTGCAGATGATACGGCCTTGGCAGTAGATTTAGGTGTTACCATCTGGTCTCGCCCGACAGGAATGAAACTGCGATGAAGAGTAGTCACAATACAATAATAATGACTGCATAGGACGATGCCCATAGAAACTTGTTCGTCCGTTTCTGAATGTGATTTGAAGGCAGGTTGCAGATTATCACTCCAATTCTGAAGTTCACTATCCAGTGCCTCTACTGACTTTTGAAGCTCTACTCTTCTTTCCGGTTCCAGATTGTCTTTGCAATTCTCAATGGCATAGACTTGGCGTAATAGTCGACCCGCAATTTCATATAACTTGATCATATGAACAATGCCACACATCAGGGAGGGTTGACGTTGCGTTATCAGGGCGCCCGAGAAATAATCCGGGAGATCTTCATCAATGACTTCCACAGGCATTTCAACATCACAATCAGAATCATTGATGCCAAGTGGGCGTCCCAAAGCCAATGCCAGCATCCGGTCAAGTATGTACACACCCCACCAGGCCTTGCGGCGTGTCTCCTTCTCAATGGAAGATACGAGAAGCCGACGTGGAGAGCGCTAGGAGCAACCATTCATCAGTTTATTTTTGAACTACCAAAAGCGGTCTCAGAGGCACCTACATGTAGCCCCAAATCCTGTCCGGTACGCACAGCCTGTCCCAACAAAATCCATGCTTGCGGTAGACAATTAATGGAGCACAAAAAAGATGATAGGAGAGTGAAACATTGCACATGGAAGATTTGAATATTAGGATGGCTGATGTATTGAAGTATAAGCGCACTAGATGACAATGTCAGGGGATGAACACCGTTCTGGTTATTTTGAAATCGTACCGTTCGTAATAGACCATCCCCATACCGCCATCATCATTGCGGTCGGAAATCGCCAGGCGAGGATCCTGAACCAGATTGGCGGCGCAAGCGAAGACAGCAAATACGAGCGAGAGAAAAGCGGTTTCTGATCGGGCGAGGACGTGGTCATGCGTATTATCCATGAGCTTCTGGTATTTCTGTAAAAAGGAAGGCTTGTCGATCACAGGCATCAAGAAGTGGAATTTCGCGAAATATGCTTCGACCTGATATGACACGATGATTAGCGTTTGCAGAAGTGGGGGAGAAAGGCACACTGACAAGCTGATCTGCGAGGTCTCGCTGTGGATACTCGACTTCCTCGGGGCAGGGGAGGGCACGAATCTTACCAAAGAAGACGGCGGCAGGGAAATAAAGTTTATTTACATTCGGACCGGGGGCATGAGGATCCTCCTCCATTGGAGAGATTCGACGCAAGGGGGACGAGGCGAATGCTTTGAAGGACTGGATGAGGGACATTGTTGATGAGCCCCCTATCCATCTCATATGACCGTATTCATCCAGTGCAAGCTCTCCAAAGGACGCTGCGACGTCTTCTTCTGCCTTGATAGTGTTTGGCGTAGAGGGCACAGATGATTGCTGCTGACCCCTGGACGCGAGTGAGAGCAATGCGGCAGAGACGGCAGGGACAGTCTGATCGGATGACACGCTGCTCAGCGAGATGGCGGAAGACACCGGAGCACCATCAGTTGAAGGACCAAGTTGTTCGAGCACAGGGGCTATTTGAGTGAATAATGATTCCATGTGCATCAGGCGAGCCTCGAGCTCCTGTACGTAGCTTGAGATAATGAATTATGAGCGGTCAGGTCGAAACGCAAAGGGTCGAAGACATACTGTCTACTGAGAGCGGCACGATCCTTGGTCTGAAGCCAGGTACATTGGGCTCCGGAAGATGTGCACTGCGAGCAAGTGGGTTCACACCCATCACATTTGATCTTCTTGCGCCTAGAGGCCTTGAGATGTCGGTGATATATGAGAGGTGGGATGATGGCATACCGACAACTTTCGCATGCTCGCCAGACTCGACGGCGCTGAAGTTGGATTGGTTTCTGGCCGGCGTCAGGTGGGATGGGATCATCGCCTGAGCGTTTCTTCTTGGAAGCAGGTAGCATAGCAGGAAGGCTGTCACCCTTGGCCATGGTGAGATGGTGGTTGATTAGAAAGAGAGGTATGCATAGCCAAGTCAAAGGAGAGAGAGCACGTGTGGGCGAGGAGATCGGGCCGCTCCTTGTCACAATCTGAATGATATTATCTTTTGCCGCCCTTGGTCCAGGGATTGCCGTGACTCGTGCTAGGTCAGGTATGGCCGGTCATCGCCCTGGGTCTGAAAAGATTTGTCTGAGACCAGCACATACGGATGATTCAAATCACTGTGGATGTCAACGACACACTGCCACATCACGTGACCAGTAGGTTGCAAGTGGCACGTCGACGGCCAACCTTGTACACACCCAATGGCCGACGTCGACACAGCGCAGCCGGTACAAGTAGACGATGTCCAGCCAGAAATTAACAATGATGAGGAAGACGAGTCCAAGGTATGTCTCTTAAAAAAACCCTCTGTTTTTCTTCTAGTTGATATTTTTTCGAAGGAGATCATGCTCATGAAGCAACGGGTAGAGGAAATGGAACGCGAAGCAAAAAAACTCAGGGAGCTCCAGGCTGCCGCTGAGAAGGCGGCAAATGGGTCCGAAGGGGGCGACAGTGGTCCAATGGAAGCGGAGGAAGACAAAACTGCTATTGATTCCAGGAGCGTTTACGTTGGAAATGTGCGTCTGCTTGTTTGATCGTGAGGTCCTGACACTCGATTTTTTCACGTCTAGGTGGATTACAGTGCGACCCCCGAGGAAATCCAAGGCCATTTCCAATCGTGCGGTACCATTAACCGGGTCACTATTCTTTGCGACAAGTTCACTGGCCATCCAAAGGGGTCGGTCACGCGTCAGTTTTTTTATGTTTTAATTTTTAATTTTGGTCATCAGATACGCGTATGTGGAATTTGCTGAGCCAGAGCACATCGATGCTGCACTCGCAATGGACAACTCGTTGTTCCGCGGAAGGCTGATCAAAGTACTCGAGAACTCTGGACAGATTCTTTTTTCTGACATTGACTAAGGTGACGGCGAAGCGGACCAACATTCCAGGATTCAACAGGGGCAGGGGGCGTGGCGGCGGTTACAGGGGCGGCTACAGGGGTGGTTACCGAGGCTACGGAGGCTATAGTCCGTATGGGCGTGGGCGAGGAAGGTGCGTTGGCTCTGACTGCTGCTGTGGCAAGACGTGACTGGAATGCAGGGGCCGAGGACGGGGGCACTAACAGCGACGGGCATGGTTTCTATCTTATTCTGACGATTGTATGTTACCGTTACTAATAAAAGGCATCTGCGTCTGCACTTTGTACCTCGGGGATATTTGTGGGTGTTTGTGCGTCTTCAGCCTTGCATGTTTTCTTTCTCGCAAGCAGTCCGCCTGTTCTCCTCCGCCCTCCGTCCATCTCCCCCCGCATATCCCTTTTCAAAGGCTGCCCTCCTCCCGCCCCCGCCATCCCTTCCACCCCCACCCCGCGCTGGTGTCGGTAAGGGCCTCATGGAGTACCTCCACAGGACCATCCCGACACCCGAGAAACGCCAGATGCTCGACGAGTTCTTCTCCCGTCGTTCCTCGAACCAGCTCATGCCTGGCTCCGTTGTCACCGTCACCCTCGAGCATGCACCAAACACCTTCACCGGCGTGCTCTTGTCCATCCGGCGCAGGGGAATCGACACCTCGTTCGTGCTCAGGAACATCGTCCAGCGGATGGGAGTAGAGATGCAGTTCTTTGTGAACTCGCCGCACTTGAAAGAAGTCAGAGTCGTGCAAAAGCCGCCAAAGGGCCAGATGAGGAGGGCCAAGCTGTTCTACCTGCGGACGTCCCCGGTGAAGATGAGCATGCTGGCAGCCGGGAAGGCAGCATGAGGGGTGGAAGGGAGCAGAAACGTGAGCTGGAGATGTGACGGAAAAGGCAGGTGACACCAGAAACATAGCGTACATAACTTTGTGTCCTCCTCATTCCCAAACATGCCGTCTGCCAACCCCCATTCTCTGCGTGCTCTGTCCTTTGGCTCTCGCCGACACACCGCCCAGGGGCCTCCGTCTCCAACCTTCTCAGAGACTACAAATCCCTCAGCGTTCAATTTTGGATCTCATGGTCCCTCCAAAATCATCACACGTACTGACCTCAAAGCTAGTCTCCAGGCTTACGACGACGTAAGCATCTTTCCTGAAGCATACTGAGCTCCAGGGATGGATTTGACTGGCTGCTTCAGGTCATGGACTGTTCGGCCGCTTATCGCGCTGCCCTCCTCGCCATGTCAAAAGCCACGGCTGCTTTCGCAGACGCAATGGAACGCTGTAGTGGGTATGGCCATCGCCCTTGGGCCTGAATCCTCATCCTGACCTTTGGACGCGCAGCTTAAAGGGACCGACCTACGAGACTGGGAGTCGTCTCCAAGCTGCGGCAGGTGTTCACCATCTGATCGGAAACCTATGGCATGTGCTGGTGTGCATGTTTCATCGCCTATCCACGTTGTTGCCGCCTCATTCTGCATTCTCCAGGCAGAAACCCTCGACAAGAAGTTTGAAAAGCCTCTTCGGCAGCACCTCGACACTTATAAAACCATCGTCAATGTATGTCCTGACTCCCGGTGAACCCATAACCCTGGCTTACGGGTCGTTTTTCATCAAGGAACGTTCAGCCTCCTACGAGCGTGCTTTGCGCGAAAAGAGTCAGATCATTCGACAAATTGAAATGCGCAACATGAACCGAAAAGAGCGGAGTACGTGAGCCTGGCTCCATTAGTCTTCATGACTTACGTTGCGTCTTCCATAGATTTGCAAAGTTTTAGGGAAGCTCTGGTAGTGTTGCAGCGCCAAGTCGACGAACTGGACGACCTCAAGGCATCTCATTATCAGGAGATATTGGAGCATGAAGAGGAAGTTTGGGACGTGGTACAAAACAAGGTTCGCCGGGCCAAAATCAATACGTACAATCACATCTTCTGATACGACCTGCGTGTTCAGGTCTGCATTGTGGTCCGTTCGTCCATGGATGTCTTCGATAGATTTACTGCCAAGGCGTGCGTCGTGATGACTCCCCAAGCACCTCTTAAACCCACGGCTGATCGCATAACAGGTCTGATCCCATAATTGAGCCTATGCTTCAATCTGTTCCGGATCCTTTCGATGCTTATGGGCCTCCACAATCAGAAGACCAGATTTTCAGCATTTTAGCCCCTTTATCAATCATGACTCAACCTATATCATCATCCTCAACATCGAGTCCACTGACTAGTACGCCTGAACACGGGACCAGCGAGTCTCTTCCATCCAGTCTCAGTAGCAAAAAGGTCACCTCGTGGTTGCCGTCAAACACTTTGATTAATAAAGGGACTGCGTTCCCTACCGAGGTTAGCGCCTGGGCAGGCGTTCATTCCCCTCTCTCTACCCCGCCTTGCTCTGTTTCACCTCCCCATAACGTCAGTCGCAAACATTCCGCATCCTTACGCCGAAAGGCAGAGTCTAAGCTGCGGTCTGTATTGTCCGTCATTGAAGAACCCCGATCGTCCCGACAAGAAGGCTCGAACACCAACGAAAGTGATCAAACACTCCATCAGTCTCAAGATAGCAACCAATCTTCTTCCATACCGGATGTCCAGAACATTTGTGGCACAACATCGCCTCGACCTGTCACTTTGGATACTCCAACTGATGAACCAGGCGCTGACAATTCTTGGCCCTTTGCTTACGGCCAGTCTCCGTACGAGTATAGTTGCGACAGTAATTCGAGTACTCCCCGTAACTCCATGTTGTTTACCCCAACTGTTGTTCCCCCAGACCCTAGTAATGATCAAGATTCAGACAATTAACTACTCTTTCACAAACGAGTTTGTGATCTAGATGCGAATATCTGTATGTAATTATGTTCAATTGTATGAACTTCTGCTCTGTCTTGCTTCGACTCATGATCAATTTGTGCCGTAAAGCCTCAATGACCATTGTTCTTCCTTCCGTTTTATACTTGTGCTTATTGCCAGTAAAAGAAACACTCGAACAGCGCTGACAATAGCCAATTTTGTGTTCTGATCTATCTACTGACCAGACTTCCATATCTCCACTCCATTGGTCGCAACTCCCATGGAAGGCAACCTCATGCATCATTTTTTTGACTCCGTTCTTGATCGGAGTCCGTACTGGTACAGGGCTTCTTCGCTGATGGTGGCTGGACTTTTGAACAGAAGATCTGTCCCCGCACTCGTCTTTGGGAATGCAATCACATCACGTATCGACTGCGCCCTACAAAGGATCGCCATCAAGCGATCGAATCCTAGTTTGGAACAGAGCGCAAAGGAAAGAGAAGTCAAGGTCATTATCAGATTTCGGGGATTTAGGAAGGAGGGAAGGAATGACACGCATGCCGTAAGGTTGAGAGAAGGACGAGGAAAAAAAAAAACAGAAGAATTATTTTGGGAAAGAATCATGAGTGACTTTTCTTTCTTTTTTTTTTTTTGGGGGGGGGGGGGATTTTGAACCAACAATAAATATGATCTTACCGAGTGCGATACCGCCATGAGGTGGAGCGCCACATTTCAAGGCGTGTAAAAGTTGCTCAAATGGCGCCTGCTCTTGTTCGGTCAACTAGGAGACGTGCATGAGTAAGGACATGAAATTGTAAAAATGGAAGGTGAAGCCTAAACAGCAGCTTTAACTATCACCGGGGGAAAGAAAAAGGGAAATTCAAAGATGGATTGGCACAAAGACGAAGGGAGGCGAGTTTTGATAATGATTGAGAATATGAGCAGCCTTCCCGATGACACCAACTCACCTGCAAGACCTTTCCGAAAATGTACTCCTGCATGGCTGCATCGTGCACTCGGACAGAGCCTCCTCCAATTTCGATCCCATTCAAGACAAGATCATAATGTTGTCCGCGGACCTGTACATGCAGAGGTCAAGAATGAAATGCGCCGTAATAGATTAAAAAGATATCATATCAGTGATTTCATTTGAGCTTGTGAGAAAACAAAGGTGTTATCTCGTAAAAAAAAGTTTAAGAAGCTACACGTACTTGTTCAACATCACCGCGGTACATGGCCTCGATGTCTTGCCACATAGGTGCAGTGAAAAGATGATGAGAACTGCTCCATCTACCTTTTGCTAACAAGTCTTTATCTTCATCAGCATGTGTGAATAATGGAAATTCTGTGATCCACAGAAAATAAGGATCTGGGGTAATCCCAAGTTCACCTGTTATACCAAGATAAAGCCAATCGCCACAAAAAAGATTCATCCACCTACCACGTTTTTGGGCCAATTCAAATAAATGGAGACGAAGTTTACCCAGGGAGGTTGATCCGCCCTATGCCGTTCGAGAAGTCAGTGACTATAACAGCACGATTTGGAGAAAGGGAATACCACCGACCTTGGGCAGGGCTGATCGCTTGGACAACCAGATGTCGTCACCATACTGAAGGTCAAGGATTGTATTCATCTTGACCTGGTCAACGGTAGTGAGAGACTCGCATCCAAGTCCGGATCCATTTAACCATGTCTGAGATGTGGTCCGGGTAAAATTGATATGATACTTGAATAAAACCAAGGAATCGGTCAAAACTCTTGGGCATGTTAATCAAGAAGCCACAGACCGTATCCAAATCGTATTTACAGGCCATTGAAGCACGGATAAACTCGGAATCACTTGATTTACGAACAATGATGCACTCTAGTACTTCTCCATTCCTCTCATACACATTGAGTATATTGGGAGGAAGGTGAGGAGTGACGTTGATGATCTTGACGACAGAAACAGATGAGTTCTCGATTCAAATTTCATGATCTATGGCAAAGTTTACGTGCCTTGAGCCCAAAGCGCGTGTCAGGTTTGTCAGACCCGTACTGCATCAATGAGCACATGTAGTTCTTGGATAGGCTAACTAAATGACTCACACGAGCCATTGCTTCCCGGTAGGTCATCACTTCAAATTGATTGGGGAGGGAGATACCTTCTATTTGCAACCATATCTTCTGAATGAGTGATTCAACGACCAAACGAACCTCTGCGCCTCCAATTCTCCATTCATCAGAGGATCCAGAAGTGGCAGTGCCATCTTGACCCCAAGACACATAAGCCATTTCTAGATCAATCTGAGTGAATTCTGGCTGTCTATCCTTGCGCCCGTCTTCATCTCGGAAGCATTTTGCTAGTTGAAAATAACGGTCGACACTCCCTGAACATATGAGAAGCTGCTTTGGTTGCTGAGGAGACTGTTGAAGTGCATAAAATAAGGGCCGCCCGGATTGAGAGTCGGAGAGACGTGTAGGGACGAGAAACTCGCGGGCGCCTTCAGGAGACGATCTTAGTAATACAGGGGTCTCGACCTCGAAAAAGCCTGAGGAAGACGCAAAAATGAATGACTCGAATATTTTGGGACAAAATCAAAAACCTGCCTTGCTCATGGAGTGCATTCCGAATTAGATGTGTAACTTGACTACGCTTCTTGATGTTATCAGACAAGGCAGTTCTTCTCAAGTCCAAATATCGGTATCGGGCTCTCAGGTCGTCATTCGGCTTAACACGGGGTGATCAATGGATAAAAATAGAGGAGCAGAGCCAGAGCGTACCAAGTTAAATGAGTTTGAAGGGGTAAAGGGCAGTGTAGACGCTGCGTTCAGAACAGTAAAACTTTCTAGTCGGATGTCGATTTCGCCAGTGGAACCCTAGGAGAGTCGGAGAAAGTTAAAATAGAACAACGACCGAATGGTAAGAGGCTACCTGACGCCTAGCGTCTTGTGGGCGAAGAAGAACAGTGCCCTCTATGAGAATGGAAGATTCTGCTGGGACATCTGCCAGAGCCGATACCTCGGTACCTTGCGAGTGATTGACAATAAGCTGTGTTGTACCATATGAGTCCTTGAGTGGGAAGAAAGACTTGAGCCTTCCTTTCCTTGAGATTAGGATAATGAGCTGAGTAGACAGAAGTGGATAGACCAGAATGACAGTCACCGTCCAGGAAGGAGGGAGCCAGCGAGAACCACACGCGCACCAACGTTGGACGCGTTGAGGGAACCACAATTGTGAGTTGGTTGCGGAAAAGGAGCTGGTGAGATGTCAGGTCAGCACCAAAAACAAAGACCAGTGCTAACCGCAGTGAGCAAAGGCGCGTTTGGCAAAGAAACGGCAAGACATGGAGGTCTGGTAGAGAGCTGACATAAATTGGGTGGATCTCGATCATCACAGGTGATGATTACCCGATTGGGCGATCAGGATTGGAGGTCTATAAATCTAGTGAGCGTACCAGACAACCCAGCATATGATGTCGCTTCCCCACGAACTCCTGGACAATATCTTCTCTTTTCTTCCTCCGTCCGATCTCCTCGCCTGCTCCCGTACTTCATCTGCCTTCGCACACGTCGCACAGCGCCATCTCTTCCGCCATATTTCGGTAGGCGCAACCACCAAGAACGCCCTCATCGTCCTTCTCCTTGCCAAAATTCCCCGCCTTGCACGTTGCGTGAGGACTTTTCAGATGAGATTTCAGCCCTCTTGGCCGGTTTTCAAGTCCTTTTACGATGCTCTCGCCACTGCACTCGCCAATATGACTGGCCTAACTTCCCTCGAACTCCATCTTGGGTTCTGCTCTTCGTCTGTGTTACGCAAAGCAATACTCAATCCAGATATTCTTTATCCTCGCCTTCGGCAGTTTTCCTGCTCGTTTCCTCTCGATGCTACTGTCATCGACTTTCTTTCAAAGGCCCCCAGCCTTGACTCCCTTTCCCTCGACCATATTCCTGTGTCAGTCGACCCACCTCCTTGCATTCCTTCCACTGTCATCCCGTACCTAACGCAATTTGCGGGTCCACAACATGCTGCCCTGGCACTCGTCCCCGGACGTCCCCTTGTCAGTGTCCAACTCCACGATGGTGACCTGACCGAGGACATTGTCCAGGCCCTAGCTGGCAGCTCTTCCAGCCTCCTTCTCCTCTCTGCGTCAACCAGCTCTTCGCCCTTGCCTATCCTTAAGAGTATCAGCAACTCAATGAACAAACTCATGTACCTTCGCCTCATGAGTACCCGGAATTTCTTCGATGTTCCTGACAGGGTGGGGTTTCAACGGAAATATCGTGCTTCTTCTGCTAACGCTTTCTCAGACATTTTTCCTTCAAGTTGCAGACGTTCTCTACAGCATCCTTGATTTAACTGCATTTGAACTCTGTGGAATGTACTGGAATTTGTCCAAGCAGAAGGTTTCAGAAAATGAAGAGCGACGTGTCTGGACAACCCCTTACGAAATCACGATCCCGGCACCCACAACGTCCACCGAATTCGACGATTGGGAGCCATTTTTTGCCTATTGAGTTCGCATGACAAGCAGTTCTCTGTCGTCATACGCTGATATCTTAATTTATGATTCTCTTACAAAAGTACCTATTGA
>Ga0153987_1000573_pt1 | contig 11378 bp, 10 predicted proteins | sample TSNC071MetaG_FD_102279 | JGI IMG/M metagenome (GOLD analysis project Ga0153987, IMG submission 102279) | Attine ant fungus gardens microbial communities from North Carolina, USA - TSNC071 MetaG | ecosystem: Host-associated > Fungi > Mycelium > Unclassified | place: USA: North Carolina, William B...
ACACTCCAGTTATAACTTTCTTGGCCTTGTCGTTTCTGGGCATTGAGAGCCTGGAAAAATTTCTTTTCGAAACCATTTCCACGATCTGGATAAGATACTTTTAGAAATCGTAGCCAGAAGTAAATTAATGAAGGACGTACCAACCCCGTCCCAGCGATAACCTGGCTTGATACCAAACCGATTGGGTGGTGGGGGTGGACCACTGTATTCCGGTCTTCGAGGACCTTTAGATTTCTTTTTCTGTAGGAATAGCTCTATGAAACATGATATATCCCACAGATGAAGACGTACCGTCAAAAAGGCAGCCGCAGGGTCATTCCAGAGTTCTTTTGACTTTTGCTCCTCGTTCAGCTCCTTGTCATCTGCATGCCGAGCAAATGCCTTCTCCCTTTGTTTCTCTATTTCCAGCCTCTTCTTCTCTTTTTCTTCCTTCTGAATCAACCCTTTCCCCCATTCCATCTTTTGAGCTTCTTTCTCTTCCCGCTCCCGTTTTGCTCTTGCAGCCGCAGCCCTTTGAGCTTTGGTGTCTATCCGCTTTCCACTAGAGTCTCGATATACAGTCTCCTGTGCTTGTGCAGTTTCTTCTTCCGTCGCCGCCTCTTGTTGAGGTGCCCGACTGGTTGGCATCATCTTGCGTAGTTTCGTAGCAGTCATTAAGCCTCCCTTAGGTGTACCTGTCTCCTCTGCATCCACAACCATAGGCCGTTCATCTGCAGGAATTGGTTCCTCCAAAGGTTTTTCACCCTCCTGTATTGTAACCCAATTGGAACCGCCCGAAACCGCAACTTTACGCTTCTTGAACGACCTGTCTGCCGCCACAATTGCTCCAGCGAGGTCATCTTCCTCCTCCCTAGTCTGGTCCCAACCCCAACCAGCATCATCATCTTTAATAAAAGAGGCTCCTGCTGAAACATTTTCTACGCCCTTACGTTTTTTCTTCTTCTTAGGAGCGGTGTGTGATAGAATGGCGTCTGCTTTAGGACCTGACATATATCTCTCCGCTAGGTATGCTTTATGATCGGCCATGAATTCGCAAGTCGAGGAATATACAAAGTTCATACTTTAAGGTAAACATCACGTCATATACAGTGTGACAAAGACAGGGGTGCACTGAACATCGTCAAAATACAAAATACAGTGTGGTAGATAGATAGATATGCATTCTCTAGATTTCCATCAAACTTGAATACATTAGCTTTCCCTGCGACAGCCACCAGGAAGCAAAAAACGGAATTTCTCCGCGTTCTCAAGTAGATAGCGAGGCAGGCCAACTGCGGTTCTCAATCTTGATCTTGATGAGCATTTACTTCTGGAATGAACAGCAAATGACTTACGGACTGAGGCTCATTTGTGAGAATAAATCCAGGTACTAGGGTGCTCCCATTAGACTTAGTCGCACCTGCACCAGCAAATGGAAACTCACACTGTAAGCTTCAGGTAGCATACCAAATATGTCCTTGCCCTTGCAGATGATCTCTTGGATTCTCTTGGGATCCAGGAGATCAATTCGACCACCGATGCGATCCGCGTGCGAGAATCCCTTCATTTTGACAATATACTCTGGAATAGTCCTAAAGCAATAACTACAGTGCCAACCAGCATCAGCAAGGATACGCTCGGTACTCTTGGAGTGCCGATAGTAACTGTCCTTGTTCCAAATGTGTGCACTTGCACGCCAACTGTTGAAACCCAAGAACCACTCAAAACTCCAGAAGATGATGAGTCACAAGTTTGTACGATATCTTCCCATGGCTTACCTATACAAGAAATTTCGCAATTGGAGATGAATTGAATCGCCAAAATCGCAGGCTTTCAAAAGTTGAATAGTCTGAACTGAAGGTATTTCGTCCAAGTCAGACATCACCACCAAATATTTCGTTGGAATGGGAAGTGTCTTCATATGTTGATCCAACATGATGGTCATGATACTTCGTGTGTGCGCTTCAACTTCCCATGCAACTCCATTACGAGATAATGGGTACCCCGGAATACTATCGAATACATGTTCAATATTGCCAATCAACCGGCTAAGGAAAGAAGCATACAATGAATATACGATCTTATCTCGAAATTTATCGAATCTTGCCCTATTTTTCTTGAAATATGTATCTTTCGGTAGCCCCGTAAAAGTCGCATTAGACTCGAGGATGAGGAAGAAATCTACGACAGGATCGAGTTCGTTTAATCGTATTTCCAATAGGTCAAGTTCAGTGCTCATGAGAACAGCATCCAACACTTTGACCTTGTCCTCATCTCTCCGCTTCTGCCACCCATGTAGGTTACAAGTGTGAGAATCCATCTGAAGTCCTTCAGAATAGAAATGCGGTACAACTTTGCTTGGTCCTTCATCGTGATCCCATAGTGGTCGGCTGGCGTATGATAACGTATTTCGGATTTGATATTGATACAGGTATCCGCAGAAAAGAGTAAGAGCGAAGATGAAAAGGGGTGGAACAAAAAGCAGCAGGCGACGAATGGGCGTCAACACCATTGGGTATAGCAACCAAAATATCTCAATATTGATGGTTAGCTTACTCGTGATCATTCGTCACACCAGAAAACACTTCTGGTTGCTGTGCCAGGAAATTTTTCAAGAGTTGATGTATTCAACATGTATTGTAATCAATTGTATCATGGTTTCAAAAATTCAAGACCAGCTGCAACAGGTGCGAAAGTTAAGCATTAAAGTCTGCAGAACTAGAATTCTGGTGCCGTGGCGCTCTACCTGCTATAAAATCGAATCATTGATTGCGCCACCATTTGATTCACCAATGCTTGCCACTGGAGGTTCAATCGGCAGAGAGACCATGAGTGGCGAAGATTGCGAACTGGCCTCAGGTGTATTGATGGTGGTTCTTGTCTCGGGCCATTCGGTGTTGGATGCAGATATCACACAATCATTGCTTCTCATATATCCTCTGTCTTCCTCAAGGTAAAGGTTCCTTGACACAAGCGGGGACACAACTTCAGACACAGGAGACAGTGCACTGACTTGAGTGTTTCTCAAAGGATAAACCATGATGATGGGCTCATTGGTGATTGGCGTCGGTGCAGAGGCGCTTGGATAAGCTGTCATAGGAGTGGCATAACCTGACGCACACCTAGAAGGCAAGAAATCATGTACAACATGCACCGGTGACTGTTCTGGGGTAGGCAATGGCCGAAGGAGAAGACGAAGAGGACCTGCCACTGGGATAGGGGAGGGGGGAGGGGGTTCGTGTTCTGGAGACTCATCAAATAACCTATGTGAAAATGAGCATAGTTGGTTTGATGGGTGTCGTTCAGTGGCGTACAGTGCCGACATCCTGACCGATGGATGATAATCGTGCTCGCTAAGAAATAATGGGCTACTCGGTTCTGTCCTGGCATCTTCAAAGTCGCTGAGGAGGCTGCTTTCTTCATCATCGGTGGCTCCATGGAATAACCTGATAAAATCAATTTCCATGAATCCACGGCCTCCTAGAACTCACAGCATAGGTATTCTTGGAATTCCAAGATCTTCTGGAGAAGGTAGTGGAGTACTTGACTCCGATTTGTACTTCTGTTCTCCTGTCGCAAGGTACTGAATTTCTCTGGGATTTACTGGAAATTCGTTGAGCTGCGAGGGAGGAGCGATCTACCGTGGCGTCATTTGACTATAATGAGAGTGCTAACCTCTTGAATAACTTCTACTTTATCTGTAACGCAATCCTTAATCGTACTTGCAGGCCTTTGACGTGGCTTTTTTTCTAATCCAGCTCTCCTCAGCCTTCCATGGAGATCCTGCATCCCAGGACAAAGGTCAGAAGTATGCTCTTCCTGCTCTTCAAACTTAACTCTGAGTGCTCGTACCTGTTATGAGATAATTTATCAATACCTGGGAACGAAGTCATAATCCGCAATGACTTTCCTCTTCGGCATGTCTGACTTCTGATGGAAGTGAAGACAGCTCCTGCACTTGGTCTCCAAGGTCATTGAATGCTCTCGTCATGAGATCCAGTGATTCTTTCGTTGTAGACATAAAGCTGGCAACTACCAAGAGATTAGGGGAATCAATATCTTCGGCTGTGAGATTGGAGGCCAGTTTGGCCACCGTCTCCATTTCTGAGCTCATCGTCATGGGGGGGCGATACAGGCGTTGAGTAGGTATAGTCCATCGATGGGTTTGATAGTCGGACTGTAAGCATCCGTAATTGCCATCGATAGCATTCTCTCCGGCCGTTTGAGTACGAGTGACGCTAGAAGGAATGACAACAGAAAGTTTTCTGGGTTTGTTTTCCGGTTCCATCGGTCTATCTGTGTGAGTTGCAGGAGCACTATGCAGGAAAAAGTTGTTTTCCACTTGGTGAACGAGGATTTAGGTCACAGAAGGAGTTTAGAGTTTTGGTCGTGTCAAGTCCCAGTTTGACGATGAAAGATTCAAGTTTGACAAGACAACTTGTACATGAAAGTAAGAAATGACTACCAAGTGGTATTGAACATGAGTTCTTGGTATATACACCCCATCAGGCAGGAAGTCATACAAAACAGCGCGACTGCAACGTGGAACAGGGATATATAGGCGCGGAGGATCACCCAGAATAGGTCCCCAAGTAAGAAAGCGACCATTCCATAGCATCTGGTTCATTGAATTTATGAGGCCAGTCTTTCGACAACTGAGTGAAGGTGAGGGTGAAGTATTGGCACTTGCATGCTTTGTCGATACACCCACGCTTCGAAGATCAGATCATTGCGCGTCTGATAGATACCCCTAATCAGAAAAGGCTTGAAACTCAGCAGGATTGACAGTGCAGCGTATGCTAAGGTGGATTGCTTGTAACAACCGAGTTCAGTGGCACTGGAATGTCCTATGTCTAGTTCGTAGAAAGTATCATCAGGAAATCATGAATGACAAAGGGATCAGCCATTCGAATCGGCAAAAAGGAAATTCTGTACATTCGTTTTCTCTCTCAAAATACAAGTACGTGACAATAGAACACATGTCCCTATTCTGTATGTATCAGCAAGAAGTGCGTGGACTAAAGGGAAATTTTAGATTCCCCTCAGAATCATAGATGCCGTAACCCGGCTCTTGATTGTCATTATAAATATGGGCAAACCACCCTACGCCGCCCCCGATAACTTCCTTGAGATCCTCACAGTGAGAATCAAGCAGATTGTAGTAATCCTAAATTATCATACTAAATTTTCCTCTCAGTATAGCTCACTGATAATACACACATGTTCATTCTGGACATCAGCCACGGCGTCTGGGCTGTTGGGCTGTACACCTTCGGAAGTGACAGATGGCCATCCATTCTTTGACAATTGTCAATGATCAGTCGACGTCGCAGAACGAAACTGACCTCGTCAAAATACATTTTCTTTCCATTTCCATGATCAATGAAGAACTGGAGGTCTTTCAAAACCAATGGCCAAGCTTTGTTCGCTAGGATGTTGTTTAGCTTTTACAATCGACGGGTCGACTCATACTGACCAGTAGAAGCAGTCTGTGCAAAGAAGGGCAGCATGTGAATATTGATTGAGTCGATGCTATCGAGGACATCTTGAGCTCCTCCACGTTCCTGATAACTGCATGCATAACTGGATTAGATGAGATGGACGCTAGCAAAATACCAATTACCCATATGCAAGCTCAGAAACAGTGACAGGAATGCGAAGGCTAGACAAGTTACTTTTTGCTTGAATCACTTGTTGTGCCAATTGAGTATGTGGCAAGACATTATCAAACAAAGGTTCGGAACCGAACTGCAAGACACGGGTAACCCATTTAGCCTTTGGGATCGAATGTAAAGCAGCCAGAAGAGTATCCCGCCGTCCAATCCAGATGTCGTCCAAATTAAACCCGAACTACCAATTGTGATATTGAGTCATTTCGGGATCTATAACTAGGAAGCAGATGACTTACCCAGATAAGTGCATGAACGCCCAGTCCAGCTTCCCAGGCAGCATCAACAATGTCTTCACTTCGGACTCGCATTGATGCTAGCAATATGCTCAGAGTCAATGAACTCACTAGAATCCCTTCCTATCACAGGCACCATAAAGGCGGACATATCGGGAGTTGAAATGGTTGCGAATATCTTTGAACTCAGAGATGAGTTGTGATCTGCTCTGGCCTAATGAAACCACTCAATGTCAAGGATACTGGGAGGGATACAAGATACCGACATGCTGTAACTTCATAACTGAAACCCACAAATGCGTATTCGTCGACCGGGTCACACCACCACGATGAAAATTCCGAGTCTGGAGGAACCTCTGATGGCATTTTAAATCCGAGTGCAGGAAAGCAGGATCCATCCGATTTCCTGTGGGTGGAGAGTTTGACCTGCCTGAAGGTGTCGACCCTAGCGGCAGATACAATACCTATGCAGGTCAAAGCGAAAAACAATGGGCGATACATGGGAGGAAAGCTCCAGACTGCGCCGCAGTCTTATATTCAACATCTGGAACTTAGTGCCTTGTTCCATTCCATTAAGGTCTCAGCGAGCCGATTCATTGTCTCTCCGGAAAGCTAGAAGATCGCGTCCTTCGTTTAGATGACTTGACGGTTTTCTATCTGATTCGATAGGGACAAGTACCGCGGCAGCCTAAAGTGATGACATGGTCAGATAGCTCAAAATGGTCTAATCTTAATAGGAGGGAAGTAGTTTCAAGATTGAGCGCTAGCCGATGATTTGGCGGTTCAACGGCCTGATCGAATCAATATCAAGATACGATAGAAATACACATGGGTCTAGACAATTAGCGAAATCTAAAATTTCATTGGGTGTCTAAAGCCGACACTCCTAAAGGAAGCATTGTCTCGTCCTGTAATGCAAGGCGCTCCCATGCATGTTGACGCAACTGTACCCAACATCTAAACATCGAATAAGGACGGATGGAGCAGAAAACGCACGTGGCTTTCTGCTTGAACCGAAGATAGAAGATTCATATGATCAGGCACCTGGCCATAGTTCTGTTTTGTAGTGGCAGGGTGAGGAAACGAGTGAACAAATTGAATGAATGCCCACTAACCACTTCAGAATCATCTAATCCCCGCAGGTTCAGACGAAGATCCAGGGGCAATTTAGAAGGAAGCACGAGGACATGAACAGGAGGCGCAAATGGTCGTGAAGAGGCGGATGCTTCCGAAAACCGCTTTTTAAAAAAACCACGACGGTGAGAGGGCGCACATTTCATCCGAGAAACGCACCTTGGCTGCGCTCAAAGCAGCCTTGATATTGACACGATCTCCTCTGGCCGCCGCCCCGACCTGGACAAACAATTCCCAGATGCAGTCAATGATATAGATAGATCTTTCCGGCATGGATTCCTCCTGGATAGACGCCACTGCAACGACCTAACTGCAACATCAGTTGCCAACCATGAATGAGGAAACATGACGTGCAGTAGGATAAGTTCTGGCGTTTACCCGCCAAATGCGAGGGTCGACATCGGGCGCATTTCTTCTCCACTGCCAATAATCAGCATTTGCAAATTCCTCGTCTCCAAGCGCTATCCAAAACGCTTCAACCTGATCGTTTTTAGCCTCGAACATCTCAATTATGTTCGCTCGTTGATTACAAATCCGTGCCGCATACTTGATTGCTGCTTGCCTTTCGACATCGGTAGACCCGCAACCATGCCAAACATACATCATGTCTGAAATTGTTAGGCAATAACTGAATGCAGAACATAAATTCCCAACACTCTATCGTTACGTGAGGTCATCAGAATGGTTCAAACGGCTGAAAAACTCACTAGGTTGTGTTCGTCGATGAATTCAACCCCTTTAAGACTTCGTATCGAGTACATCGCGGTGTCATCTGCAGACCAACGCAAACGAGTACCCTAGTGACCCAGATAAGGCTTTGACTAATGCTATATCTACTCTGACTGACAAACCTGTCTAATAATCAGGCTGCCTCCTAGTAGGCGTACAAGCGTGTTTGGTTCCGAGTTCTGATGAATAATTTCCTGAAGAACAAAAACCAGGGAATAAGAATACACTATCTTTAGCAACAACTTACCGGCTTCGTATCATATCGCTTGGCAAATTCCTGTACCTTGCATTCTTCCTTCTCTCCAAAAATGCACTTCTTTCCACGCCAAACCCAGAACCGTGTCAATGCCGACCCACTCGATGTTGACGTGGAACGATGGACAATAGCCAGAAGCTCAGAATCGTAGAATATGTCCGTGTCATGAGTAATGGCATCGCAGGAGCTTCCATCAACAGAGAATACATCAACGGAGATGGTTTTAGAGTCCGAGAAAGATATCGGAAGTGTTTGTTGCGGTTGTAGAAGCTGAGAAATATCAATAGAGGGTAATGGACCATCATCAAATTCTAGGTAATGGATGAGAGCTGTATTACAGCAGCCTGAGGCCTGAGACAGACCTAAATGTATTTTTCCTTGTCCCATCTTATCAGCGCAAATTCCAGGCTTTGGAAGTCCAATGTCAAGTGTCCGCGTAATCGTTCCGACAGGTGTTCTATCAGAAGCAGCTTCTTCGAGGGATGTCCCAGGCGCCAATCTGGCACCAAGAGACATGGCCTCCTCTTTGAATTGAGTAATTCTACTGGCAGCATCTGCATCATCGCCATTAGATGCTGGGGTGATATCCATCGCATGAGCTCTATTTCTTGCGCTAGTTATTGATATGTGCGCGGGTGAAGGAGGTTTTGGGACTCGACCATTCATAAAAGCACTAGATGATCCCGTTTGATTTTCAATACTAACGGGTGAACCTGTGTCTCCGGGTGGGTAAGAAGGACTAAGGTTGCTGTAGCTACGTTGCACAGAATCATTGACTGTTCGGAGAGTCGATTTGGATAATGGGAAAACTGACAGTGGAGTATGCAGACTGTCTGATTCTGTTATCCCAGGTAATGCAGACCGCATCAAATTTGGGTCAGGTTTGAGTCTGGTCTCAGGCCGGGAACCTTGAACCTTAGACTGAAATGAAGTATCGACCCGTTTAACGCCGATGGGCACGCTAAAACCCCGATTCTGGGTGGTGTGAACAATTTGAGCAGCAGGTTCTTTTTCTGTGGATCGCGTCGTAATTGACAGAATATTATGAGGGGTAGAAGAAGATGATTGAGGCGAGGGATCATCCTCATATTTGGAGGGTAGTGTAGGGGAGAGGTGCGACACTCGTGAGAACGAAAAGATAGTTTCGCTCGTTGGCCCAAGGCCTCTCGCAGGTTGAGTCAACTCAGCTTTTGATGTCGAAACACCATTATTCTTTTTAGGTTTTCGGGCTCGATCTTTGGTTGGCTGAGGTCCCAACATAACAATTATGATTACAAATGCCAATAATTGGATAATACAGTGAACAAGCATTGTAAGCACCGATGTAGATATCACCAGAATGAACGCACATGGTTTAGCGGCTTCCCCGAAGGATCGGGAAGTTCTGAGGGAACGAGCGACCTTGGTCTACCATTCCCATCTGAACTGGAATCATGGTCGCGCTTGACACCAAGCTCGTCAACGACAGAAGGTGAATTTGCAACCAAAGATTCCGGAGTCTTTGGTTTATAAACGACCATGGTTGTCGCTGAACCAAAGCTAGGGCCGCCTTCAGGAGGAAGCATCTGCTCAGCTAATTTAGCGCGGCGAGGGCTCAGAGGTTCCTGAGGGGACAAAAGATCAGGGTGTAGATGCGGATGAGATGCCTTTAGTTTCAGGGTTTTGCTTGGCAGGGGCGGGGGCGTTGTAGACACCAGAGTGGGGATGTGCGATTGCCGAGTTTCGAACCTTGCTGATGCCTCTGAATAAGCCTTACGAGGCGGGGTAGTAGGGCAAGATATGGTTGGTGGTGTTGGAGAAGATGGGGTAATATTTGTCTGCCAACGATCCAAGACGGAACTCTTGCGTGCACTGCTAGGCCTCGACGCCGGGGGACTCGAAAAAGATTTTGATGCATTCTCCAGCTGAATACTGGCTCTGACCATGTTTTGCACGAAACCACGGCCTTGAAGCCGACTGATCGAAGGGGTGAAGTCCTTGGGCGGTGGGGATTTCTGGAAGGCAGGCGAAGGAACTGTGTTATTGGGAATGAAAGGGACTTGGAGCGATGAACGAGGTGCAGGTAGAATGGCACGGGCAAGAGAGGGTGTAGTGATTGAAGATTTGTGCGGTGAAACTGGCGCGATAACACTGGATAGAAGTTCGCGAGGTGTGATTGGTCTCTCGGGCATGCCTCTAGAGGAAGTCATTGGTTGTGAGGGTGTCGATAGTCGGCCTTTGGTCCAAGATGCCGGTCGATGCCCGACTTTTGATGTCCCAGTCTCCAGTTTAGAAGAGACTGTTACATTCCCCTTCGGCTTGGGTGTTGATGATACAGGCGTACTTAGAGTTCGTTCACGGAATCCTGACTTTTGAGGAGATGTTGGACGTGGCTGACTCTGCTGCAAAAATTTGGCAGCTGAAGATGTACTGATAGTTCTGTCGCGCTGACCTGACTTCCGAAGAGAGACGGGTTGAGGTAAACTTTCTTCCTCCTGATTTGTAAACGAAGGTACTGATGTTCGCTTTATCAAACGAGGTTGATACTGCTCAATAGCCCCAGACGCGCTGATTGAGTCAGGAACAGAATTGTTAGCCTTGGTGACCATTCCTGGCATGGCCACACCACCTTTCCCAAATACAGGGTGAGGGGCGTTGATGGTCCGTTGCTCAAACTGTGTAGGATCATGAACATTTTGTTGCGGTGCATGACGATTGAGTCGAGGTCCAGTTGCTCGTCCGCCGATGAATGTAGCCAGGGAAATCGGCTCTGGTCGCTGGGATGGGGGAGGTTGAGTGGCAAGAAAATGACTTGATTTAGGCAAAATTCCGTGAGTAATAGATGATGTATCGATATTTGAGGAAGATGTAGCGCCGGTCAGTTTCCTCGGAACATCGTCTTGACCATTCGACCTGTCCAACGGGGCGGTGAACATTTCGGTTGAGGGCGACTTGCATGATGTGATCTTGATACTGTTGATACTGTTCGGAGATATCGCTGATGCGTGCGGGAAACGTGATCAATTCCATGTGTCTTCACGGCTGGGTGCATGACTCACAGAAATCCATGCTGTCACCACCGTAGCCAGCACCTCGACTCCTTCGAAGTCTCGCTCGGCGAGCAGCTGCAATTTCCTCCTCTAGTCTCCTTTGCTCCGCTTCTTCATCAGCGTCAACTTGTCTTTGAAGTGCCTTGATTTTAGTCATCCACTCTGCAAGTCCAGCTTCTGGCTTGGGAAGATCGAATGTTCCCCGGCGAGGAGGTGCTGAAGGCTCCATACCTAGTAAAACTGCTGATAGTCAAGAAGAAAGCTAGCTGGGCACCCTCAATGTTTCAACAGAAATTCGAACAAGTTGAACCGAGCTACATCGTGTTACGTGCACGTGACCCTTTCT
>Ga0153987_1000574_pt1 | contig 11369 bp, 18 predicted proteins | sample TSNC071MetaG_FD_102279 | JGI IMG/M metagenome (GOLD analysis project Ga0153987, IMG submission 102279) | Attine ant fungus gardens microbial communities from North Carolina, USA - TSNC071 MetaG | ecosystem: Host-associated > Fungi > Mycelium > Unclassified | place: USA: North Carolina, William B...
GCCCACACCCATTCGGCCCACACCCATTCGCACACCCATTCGACCCATACCCATTCACACACCCATTCGACAACTACCCCTAGCCATTGCCAGGCACCATACTCTGTGACTCCACCTGCAGCCACTAATTGCTCCTCAAGGGGACATGGGCCTATCGGTTCGTCTACAGACCCAACCTACATCACTCCTTCGCTAGATCAGGCTCGTTCTCATCAGTCTTCCTCCCCGCACCACCAGCTTCCCGGTCAAGACGATTCCATGGGACCTTCGAAGTGGCCTTCTCAAGGCTTCTAAAAAGAAGACAATATTCCATTCTTTTCTCCCACCAATCGACATAACTACAGCCGTTCTCTGAGTTCATTATCTCGCTTCTTATTACGGTAGAACGTCTTTCAACTTAGCACCCGTTGATCAATAGCTATCTCATTAATTCTCAATACCTCTGCTTTTCGATCTCACGATGCTATCTCGTATGCTTTTCTGTGTATATTGGTGATCTATTATGTTTTCTTCAATTTGTACGTATCTATCGAATTATATTGTCAGCTAGATATCTTGTTTTAGTTTGTCGTTTGTATACATTGTCCCTGAAGGTCAACGTTTGGGAGATCTCGGCAAAGATCTGAGGACGCAAAAGCATTGCTTGCCATTACTCATGTGTCATCTTACACTTAAGCAAATAATTCGAGAGTGCGAAGATCACGTTTTCGAAACCCTGATTCGCATAAATAGGAAATCGACTAAATTAGGTGGCTCACACTCAACAGAAGCATCATCTGGAAGGTGAGCAGCTAGAGGGGAATTAGATCGACCCGATAAATAAAATTTGACCGCCCGCGCTCATACTGACGACAAATGAAAGACCAGTTTGAAGGGAAGTGCCTAAAGACTCCGTCTCCATCCTAGTGGTCAGTGACTGTCATGAGAAAATAATAGAAATAGAAGCGTGTACCTCGTTAATAATTTTTCTTGACCAGACGATTCTTGGCGAGACTTCGTGACTTGAGCCGGCAATGGCCGGTCCTCGTAAGACCTGAGACTGACGTATTTGAGGGAAATTGACCTCCAGAAACTCCAGAGCCTGTCGGAGCTGAGGCAGGAGACGGATTCGAAGCAGAACGCCGTGGAGTTATCCCACCAGAACCTGTTGCAGGGTTGTCACCGAAAGTAACAGGCGGAGGTCCAGGAATAGTGAATGTGCCAAAATCTCCGTAGATGAAGGGCCATTTTACACCAAGATATATATCCTGAATAGTTGCAAGATCGCTATCGGAAGGTGTGCCTGTTCCAGACCCGGTCACACGAACTTGCCTGAAGCACCATCAGAATCACCTTTCTTCTAAAGCAACCTAGTGACTCACGTGCAGCTGGGATAAAACTGAGGCGTTTGAGAGTGGAGGGCAACACTAGACTCAGGCGTAAGGGGGACAGCTCGCTCAAGATAACAAATAAACGCACATCTCATGTCTCATCAGCTGGTGATAGTTATCAGTATGAAGAACAAGAAATCTGAACAGCGCTCACATATGGGCCAGCCTTCAACTCAGTTGGAACCTTAGATGTCCATGTGTAATCGTCTGAAGATATCCGGTCAGAAGACGTCCCTGGATCAGAGATGGAACACCCAACTAGCTCTGAGTTGGTCAGCAGCCCATTGTTTGGTATCCGGATCGTAGCCTCCAGCATCGACTTTAAACCACCTCGTGTTACTTGCCGGGAAATTGGTACAGTCATTATCACATGAGGTCATATATGTCGAAACAGGGCCTTGATGATCTTTAACAGCTAAAATGAGCTCACATGTAGGAACGGATGACAACTCATAAGCTCACCCGCGGGCCACTATGAACACGAAGCCTGTAAGTTACGCGGACAGAAGCCATGGAACGCACATATTCCCAATTGAAGGTAACCGCAGACCCAGCAGCGACGTCTGCAACTACGGATGTGCTGGAATCACCTCCGATGCCACAGTTCATATCATTACTAGAGCCTGGGACTGTTTGTATCGCTCATCAACACAGGGATATCTACAGACCGTTTACACCTCTCACCGGGACCATCATCCTGGATCTTGCGTATAACACGTTGGGGTACAGGATTCTGATAGCTACAGGCAGATGGATCAACTTTCTTTGTCGAGCTGCCGCAACCTCGCTACAAACGGATCGTCAAAGGGATTCCAGCCAGGAAAGTCCTTCCCCTCGATGTTGACTTCGTGAACAAAGCCATGGCCAGCCACGCTTTGAGTGGCAGAAAGGAGAAGGAATGGAAGGAAGAAGAGAAGGCGAACCATTGCAGAGTAACAGGAGATGTTAGCCTGCAGTCAAAGAAAGAAAGGTGAAGGTCTTCTACGACGGAAGATTTTATAAATCATCCACACGAGGCTAGTTGAAGGTTTACTCGAGGACGATGGCTGGCCTACACAGCGAAATGATTTTCGCGTTTTAGCATGCAAAAGTCTACATTGATATACTAAGATTAATCAAAGGTTAGCGTGTACCTTAACTTTTCTGAATGCCCCTGGTTAAAAGAGCCGTATTTTTGTTGTGAAGCAATACAAGTGCGGAAAGCGGAAGTCGAACGTTGAGCATGCTGATAATTTGATGCAAGGAAGACTTGGCGTGTACATAATGAAATCAGTTCCGCCGATGAATATTCTCTGCTGTCTGGCGGAGAGGATATATACAGCGCGGCGGCATCCCTGGATATATGGTTGTTACTACAAATAGCCCAAGACTGTCAATGACACGTGCCATGATGATATGACGATTAGCATATGTTTAAATGTTCCTTTGCAAGTCGAACTTGCTCCTCCAAGTCATAACTATATTTGGAGCTATTCACTAGGGCGATGAAATCATAACAACGAATCCTTTGCCGGTGTCAGGAGCTTTTGGGAGAATTGCACAACTGTGAATTTTTGGTGAGCGTCAATGCTTGAGCTCATCGAATAATTCCCACGTATACTTTTGATAATTGTATGCTTTCTCACTACAAACACTGAGCTATAGACACCAAGAGAGAGCGAAGAAGTCTTACATCTTATATTATATGTATGCTTTTCTATAATCTAGTGACTTGCATCATCCTCTTTCTCAGTTTATCATCCTCATCCTACAAACCTTACTTACAAACAGGAAAGGGGTCAACTCTCAAGGCTGCTTGTCTTCACCTTGTTGGTCACTTCTCCGGAATCCTTCCCTATCATCTTCATGGTCTGGAGCAAGCTTTTTTATTTTTGTTCTACCTGGGATCGCTCAATAATTAGCAGGATAAGATCAAGGACCACTTTTTTACTGACACTGAAGTCACAGTGAAAACGATTCAGAGCAAAAAAATTTTGCCAAACTTATACATGATGCTGTGTGCAATCATCGGCCAACTGGCCTCTGAAGGGGTGACTTTTCACTCTCCTGCAAAAGAACCTGACTCTAATCCTGGATCAATGTGGTACAGTCACAGAACCCAAGACACAGCGGAACGTGAATTAGTCAGGATACTCATTTTTGAAATCCAAAACTTATAATGCGGCGCCCGTTAGCAGTCCGCAGTAGTATACAAAGTACGCTACAGAGTCCTACACTAAGTTCACAAAATTTAACCCAAGCCACCCAAAACTGGTCCGAACCCATAGAGAAAAAGGAGAGAAACCGAATGAAAAGGAAACAGAGGGAGACTAGTAGTCAGGATACTCGTCTATCGTTAATTTCCTGGGAATTTTCCCTTTCCAATGCAATGACTATAATTTCTGCTATACTCCTTATGTTGAGTGTTTAGTTCGGTGGCTGTGTAGACTTGGAAGGGTTCTCTATGTGAGACTCCGCAATGGTCGGCAGCCTCTGAATCTTGTCATTTATCATCTACTTCTTTTTTCATCTCACTACATCGCACTGTAGCCCGTACTTTACCCCGTCAGAAATGTTCAATAATAACTGGGCGTAACATATTATAATTACCAAAGTCCTGATATCAACCAGATTACTCAAAAAGAGCATAACCTTGATGTTGGTGGGTTATTATAATTGAGGCGATCCTGGTTCTCTTCTTGCTGATACTCTGGCCTGTAAGAAGCTTTGTTCACTTCTCTTAATCTAACTTCCGAAATGAATGTTTCCAAGGAAACATTCATTTGAGTTCTCAGAGAACTATACTCCACGCCGCATTTAAAAGGGGCTTGGCTGGACAAGCAGTAGCACTCTTTGCTACGAATTTTTAGCACAACGATCTAATGATCGTACTATGCTGTAAATCTTTGTGGCTTAGTTCTATCCGCACTCTGCCCATTCGTAGAGTCTGGATCCTTTTTCTTGTCCACAGAGGCGATTAGAACGGTTGCTCTCTGCGAACTTGCCGGATCAGAAAACGTCGTCTTTTCGATTACAATAGGAATTAAACATGGGTCGCCCAAGCTGGGCATACTCCATGAATGATCTCGACTACACTTACGGTGCCCCAGTTTCGACAGTGATCATACATCCACACGTGTAATGTCCCATATCACTTCTGAATAGAATAACATGGGGTTCGTGGGTACTGACGCTTGAGGTCTAAGAGTCTCCACAACTTTACCGCGCCAAGCGGCCAATGGTCAGCACCTAATTATATAAATTATATAGCGAGACATGATAGAACTCATGCACCGTCTACTCTTTCCGGAAGGACAATTGCTTTTTATCCCTGATCTTTACCAAGAGCTCCTTCTAGGATGTTGTGTTTGTTCAGGCTTATCACTTTGCTCGATCCCTGAGTTGACTTTCACCTCGTGTCACAGATATTGCATGACTTGAGCAATTTTCTGATTGCATCTCTGAGAAAGGAGACCAACGAAATCTCTCTGGGCAAAGCATCCAAAAATAACCGATGATAGAGTGGACATCACAAATATTCTGGGACATCAATCAAAACTGCGGGCTGAACGTGTTATTCTATCAAATGATCACCGACTTTCGTGGATCTCTGTAAAAATATTACCTTCGGTATTGTCTCTCATGCCAATGCTTGTTAGTTTGATTTTCACGTCTCTCTTACCATGAGGAGGTCATCAATAACTCGGTATTCCAACATCCACAATGCCAACAGTACTCCTCGTCGATTGTTTTGGAACCAGGTCAATGGTTTGCTATGCGCCGTTTCACCGATCATTCTCGTTCAGCCAAGAATATCACAGAGTCGAAGCATGAAAGAAGCTACAACTAGGCAAGACCCTTAGGTATCTAATGTTTCCTGTTAGTTTTAAATAAACACTTTCTTCATGAACTGCATGATAAAATTCAAATGGAGTCATCCTCCGGGTAATCCACCTTGTCGTACAGTCGCAAAGTCTCATTCCAGTCTCTTTTCCTCCTACGCTTGATCGAGAAATATCTAGTACGACCCTGCCACCTTCCTTGTATACGGCCCTTTTGCCGTCCCCCAGATGTACGAAAATATTTTTCCGGGTCACTAGGTAGTCCGAGCATGTTGACGGCGAGATTCATGACTCGACTATGCAAATCATGTCGCCTATCGTACATGGCTTTGAGCTGCGGCTTTCCAATGTACAATAGGCGTAAGAGAGTTGTGAACGCGCGGAACGCTGACACAGTATCCTCGAGCCATCGGATAGTCATCCACATTAATAAAGGGATGAGGAACAATGCGTTGTATTGCGCAATTGGCCAGGCCATTATAGCGCCGAAAATCCACATGCATATGCCGGAAATAAGCCCATAAGTTAGTTTATACTGAGCAATTTCATCCCAAGTATCAAAAATTGGGCCTGTCTTCTTAAAATTGCGCACTGCGTAAAACGTGATAGCGAAAACTGGAAGCCACAGAAATAATCCAGGTGTGGAGATAATAAACAGGGGCAAAGCCCAAGTAAACCTGATCAAGAGACGGAAAACGATGACGTGTCGAGGGAGAGATCGTCTAATACGGTCGTCTTTGATTCCCCATTTCGCAATTTGGTCTTGGTATGCCTTGAGGTTCTTTTGAGTTCTAAAGCTAGCACAGAAAAAGCAATGCTTCGTCAACGAACCTTCAGATCTTCGCGCAACTGGTTGATTTCTGTGATAAAAAAAGTGGTTTGATCGATGACAGCACCACAAGAAGTAACATTAACTTCGTTGTGGACATCTGCAGCTTTGAAGGTGTCTTGAAAAGCTATACTGAGTCGTACATAGTCTCCAAGCGCCATGCATGTCCCGAGCGGAGCATAAATTCTTGCAGCTAGCTTTGCTGTGCGTATTAGATCCCAAGAAGGCGCATCCCAAGTTCCGGCGCTGATCTTCTGGTGGAGTTGATTCGTGAGGTCACGTATGCTCTGAAAGTCGACTGGTGCAAGTAGTTCTGTGTTATTCTTCCATCGAGTATATTTATAATTCCACGATTAAATATGTAGATCGCACTCACCCTTGGAGTGAAAACCATCGGCTCATGGAATGTCACCAGAACATCAGATCGAAAGTGTTGTCGATGCCTTCTCAAGGGTTTCAATCAGCAAAAAAAGGATGATAGAACTAGTCTGACACTTACATGTAGGTAATTGAGCAGGTCAGTACATTTATCTCAAAATCTAAATCATCACGATTTCGTGTGAGTACATCGGAGACAATTCTGGCAACGCCTGTCTTAAATGGAGCAATTTTTGGGTGATAGCGGCTCGCCCCCTCAGGAAATAGACAAATAGCATCGCCCAATTCAAGTGCCTGGATAAGTTCGAGATATGAATTGGGCCAATCATCTACCGATTCAAGATGTACCTCTACGAGCTTAGACATTGAGTCTGAATTGTCGGCATCCTCTTTCCGCGCATAATCCTTCCTTCTTTTGATGGCCACTGTCCCCGCAGATTCAATCAGCCAACTCGTGAATGTCTTATGTCCGAATTGAGTCGCTTTGGCAGTCAGACGTAGCATGTTCCGACGCTGTAGCATGTCCAGTACTCAAATAATAATGTGGAGGGTGGTCTAACCTTTGTTGGGATGGAAGTGGCCAGAAGCCTTAACAGGAACGTCAGCGTGGTCCAGAGGCGATGAGAAAAAGGCTGGACAGACAAGGCATCTGTAAGGGAGTTACTGTGATTAGCACAGACAATGCTGTATAAATAGTCAGGAAAGGAAGTAAATGGGAAAGTTGCAATGCTTTCCAAGGAATACCAGTCTCTGGGACGAAGTGCGCATTCTCAACAACGATCGACCCATAAAAAACCTTGAGAACGATGCGGAAAAGAAATCTAGTAATAATATATAAATTCATTCAATGGATCCAACAAGTAGCTGGATAGAGGTACCTGATAAGGATGTAGGACCATGGCGTCTTTGAGCCAGATCTCGTCATGACTGGTCTCATATTCCAAAAATAGAAACAGGTATTTCCGGCTGACTAAGCACAAATTTTGGATTAAGATCCAGTTGATTCAAGTTATCGACGAACCATGCAAGGTGCCCTCGCAAAAATCCGACCTCATACATCCTCTTCGTTGCTTCATCAGAAGGCACCAGCCACATTATTGCTAGCAGTAGAATCAACACTGAAGGAACAGAATGCTGAACCAACACCTACCGCCTATTTCGCAGCGCTACTCACCACTCTCGATGGCACACTTCAACGCAAAGATACAAGCATGGCAGATGGAGCGGTCCTTCCTGCGGAACTGTATCTACTTGCGCTTGTTGCGCCTTTTGTTCCCAAAGTAGTTTTGAGGGCGCACCTGAACACCCTGCTCAGCCTCACCTCACCACTATTCCCTGTCCTGATCCCTCATGCTCCCCCAATACGCTCGCAACTTTCTCTATATCATGTTATATTTCAGTCCTTAGACCGATCAAAGTTCGAATTACCGAATGTTCATCAGAATTTCATCTACATCTTAAATCTGTGTCTTGATCCAAGGCCAAAAGTACGCAAAAAGGCTGCGGATCTTGTAAAAGACACGCTATGCAGCCCCCCTACCCCCCTCCTTCTCCATCCATACGCAGAATTAACTGCTCAATGGATCAGGTCTGCCCTCGTAGAATCTAACTCTACACCATTTTCTAGGGGAAGATCGAGACAAAACATTGGTGGTCCCGAAAATGCAATTTATGTCCTTGCCCTTTTGGGGGTTATTCTTCCCTATCTACCTTCTCCAGTATGTTTTGACTATATGAACGAGATCCAAATTGATCTTAGTCCTAGTCTCTTCCCGAGGTCACCGTTCAACTCCTAAGCCTCCCCCGTCTTGGAAATCCGTATCTCTCTCAGTCTTGTTATTCTATTTTATCTGGATTGTTTACTCTTTCCGAAAACGATGACGAAAGCAAGCTTGGCGACCAATTACCCCAAGTATTACGTGCTGTCCTATCTTCCCCACCTGTCAAAGCTGATACAATAATCTCCCCTGCCTGGATCCAAGTGTTAGGCGATGCTATGCAAGCTTACATGATTACTGATGCTGGTGCGTGTATGGAAGAACTTGAGGAGGCCTGGAAAGCTGCCTGGAATTTCCTCAATTCAAGTAATCCTGAAGTACGGAAAGCAAGTGCCCGTACTTTGAGCATTCTCGTATCTTGCTCTTCACCATCCCTGGGTGAAACGACAGTTGCTCGTCCTCAGGAGTCATCTATAATGTCAAAGATCATTTCTCAGGTCATCAAGGCGCTCGAAAATGTCGCTTATGCTCACTCTACACCTGAGCTCCTAGCTATAATCTCGTCGTTAATTACTGGAGCCAGAGGTAGAGGGTCCAGAACAGCCTCGGAGGCAGCAGAGGCTCTTCTCCTCCCTCTTGTCTCAAAAGTCGGTGAACTCCGTGCTCACAAAGATTTTAAATTTAAAGAGGCTGCGGACACCACTCTCGGTGTTGCGATGCAAATATTTGGTCCGGAAGATCTTCTTCGGAAATTACCCCTCAATCTCGAGCCAGAACAGAGGTAAATCATTTTCATCGATAAGCTCACGCTCACTATCATGCTTGATTCTACCGCAGAAAAGCTGGCAAAGAACCGCGGGCCTTTCTTCTTCCCCTCCTCTCCCAACCCCATACCTCTCCACTAGGTCATTTTATCTCTTATTTTGTGCCTTTGAGCGAGAAGATGTTCGACTTTCAGCAGGTCGCCGAGTCCGAGGGTCGGCAATCCGAAGCCAAAGTGTGGAGCGTACTTGTTGATCAAATTTGGGCGGGTTTGACAGGATACTGTCATGCTCCTACTGATCTGCAGGAGGTGCGGTTAAGCAGTCTTCTTGTTCATAACGCTGAATGTGGCACTTGGGCGTCTAGGCACTGAGCCCAGCTTTTTCCCAGCTCCTTTCCCGATTGTTGTATTCCGAAACTGAACTTCGTCCAGCAATTCTCAAGGCATTAAAGGTCCTTGTCGAGTCCAATCAATTATCTACAGATGGTACACAAATGCAAATGATCGAAGGCGTAACTTCTGAAGAAAGAGCCTCCAACATCGCTTTCCTCAAGACGCAAGCCGAGAGTTGGTTGGCTGTTCTATTGAATGTCTTCGGTAGTGTCAATCGTGATTCCAAAGGCATGGTCAGTGATGTAATCAACCTCTGGGCGTCTATCGCCGACCAATCTGTTAGTATATCGAAAACTGTCTCTCGTTGTCTAATGTTTATCTTCATCAATACAGGTAATCACCACCACATATCAGAAAGTCGTCGGCTTGTTTAAGAAAAATTTGGTTCACGATGAAAGTACAGTGGCAAATACTGATTCCAAGGCTGGAAGCACCGCTGCGATGGCACAAGATATCCTCATTCTCCTTCTTCCTTATCTGCCACGGAATGACTCTCAGGCCTTGTTCAGCCTCTGTCTTACCCAACAAGTGCTAACTGGAAAGGACAGTGGGGTGCAGAAACGTGGATATAAGATCTTAACGAGATTGATTGACAACGACAAGGTTGAGGTCGACATACCAGTCGTCCTAGAGACAACAGACAATTTTCTAGAAGGATTGACCCCTGCTGCAAAGAAGGTTATTCGATCTCAATGCTATTAAGTTTTGTTATTGACAACTCAACAGGATCGTTTCAACTTTTTATCCACTTTGATACCCCATCTACCACCATCGGCTCTTCACATCATATCGACGATAATTCCTGAAGTCGTGCTCGGGACTAAGGAACCCTCTGAAAAGGCTCGGATAGCAGCCTTCGATGTCATTCTTGCGATGGGTAGGAAGATGAGTGTCGGCGGTGTGGTCAAACGGAGCCTGATGGAGGGTATAGACGAGGACAAAAGTGAAGAAGGTATTGAGGACTTTTGTTCGCAATGCACGGTGCAATAAATCTAATTTACCTGATGCAGTCGTTGCCAGTATCGAAGAATACATGACCATGTTGGCTGGTGGTCTCGCAGGTGCAAGTCCGCACATGATCAGTGCGACGATAACTGCTATTTCACGATCCGTATTCGAGTTCAAAGGTGATTGCAGTTAGTACGAACTCGTTGTACTATTCTCATACCATCTCTCAGACGCAATCTCTGCGAAAATGCTCAATGAGATCATACAGACATTACTGGTTTTCCTTACCTCTGCAAATCGGGAAATTGTGAAATCAGCGCTTGGTTTTTTCAAGCTCTGTATTCACACATTCTCCACCGAACTCATGCGTCCCCATCTGAAGGAATTGGTACCTTCCCTGCTTAGATGGTCACATGACCATAAAAATCATTTCAAATTGAAGGTTAGGCACATTTTTGAGCGAATATTGAGGAGGTTCAGCTGGGAAGAAGTATATGCATGTGCAGGCAATGATGAAGCCGGAAAGGTGCTACTGAACATCAAAAAGAGAAAAGATAGAGCCAAGAGGAAGAAGTCCGTCAGAGAGATGGGGGAAGATCAGGTTTGTCGGAGTGCTTCGAAAACATTCTTTCCTCTGACACTAGGTTCATAGCCATCGGATCAAAAACGCGCGACAGGCAATGAATTTGAAGATGTGTTGTATGGGAGTGAAAGTGAATTAGAGGATAGTGATGATGATGAAGATGATGTGACCTTGGCGAACGAATCAAGAAAAAAGAGCGCAGAGCATGGTGTTCGCCTTAGGTTAGATGACGATGAACCAATGGATCTACTTGAAGGAGCAGCAGGGCGTATTCACAGTATGTTTATTTCGACATTCACTATAACTGTCATTTTGAAGCGATATTTCAGATGCAAAGTCAAGTCGCCGGCGTCAGCCTGGGCAGGAAGCCACTCATTTTAAAACTGATATGGATACTGGAAAAATGATTATAGATGATTCCGACGATAGCGAGAACGAGACCTCTCATATTCATAAACAAGGCAGCAAGGATGAAGATATCACTGGAAAGGCATACAAGGAAAGCATGACATCAGCTGATGGGTTTACCAGAGGTCAAGGGGGTCGTTTGAAGTTCAACAAAGACA
>Ga0153987_1000576_pt1 | contig 11347 bp, 15 predicted proteins | sample TSNC071MetaG_FD_102279 | JGI IMG/M metagenome (GOLD analysis project Ga0153987, IMG submission 102279) | Attine ant fungus gardens microbial communities from North Carolina, USA - TSNC071 MetaG | ecosystem: Host-associated > Fungi > Mycelium > Unclassified | place: USA: North Carolina, William B...
CTCGACGCTCTGCTCCAAATTGTGGGGGCCGAGGTTGAAAGCGTTTCTTGAGGATATTAGCATCATCTTGATGGGGAGCTTCTGCCCTTTCGAATTTTATCTTTGGAAGAAACTTCTCGTATGTCTTTGTCGCAGGCCTAGGATGGAGGTCTTGAGCTAGAGGTGACTTGTAACCTGGATGTTATTCTAGGCTAGAAGAACTTGACGAGGAAGTCACGCGTACTTTTCCGTTTCTTGCTGCCTAGATTAACGACTGACGTGTGTAACCGGGAGTGCAGACAAGAGCCTGTCAGGATCTGAGACGAGGTCCGACGGACTGCAGTATACATTTCCGCGTTGTGACAAACTCCATTCCACTTTTTTTGACGATGCCAAGTCACGTGGCGTTATAAATACCCACTGGATTCCTTGAGTCGTTGTGTCATGCACTAGTGAGGGTTCCGTGTATGTAGTGGTTGGGTGAACTCTGGTTTGAAGTTTTGAGGGTTGGGGGGGCCCATAACCCAAGGGATCATTGTAGTAAGTAGAATGTATCACATGGATAACTAACCTCAGAGGTCACCTAGCAGGTGAACAACCAAGGTGAGTACATTGGCTAAAGGACAGTTTAAATGAGGCGATCAATAGAATATCTCAAGAAACACAGAACAGTCTCAGACACACGATAGAATAGAACCATAACACAAAGTGCTAGATGATCCAGTATAGGTGACAGGCACAGGAGTCATAAAACCTTCCTTGTAAAAAGAAAAGAAAACAACTGGAAAGTCAAATGTGCCCATTGTGATACAAAAAGCATCCAGTACAAAAGAACAGCTCTCTTGAGGAAAAAATATATACAATTCCTATTACATATACACTAGGCAACGAGACCAATTGCAAAACAACAACAACGCTTACGGTGCTTGGAACAGACAGCAAAAAGTACTAATTATTATTTGTCATCTGCCAAGGTTTATATCTGGCAATACCTATTCAACAACCCTCTCAAACACATACAAATACGCCAACGTTTTCAACACGCTCACACTCTCCTCATCAGCTCGCACCACCTTTTCATCATTAAACAACACCCACCCCTCTTCTTCTTCTTCTTCTTCCTCCTTCTTGACATGGGCAACGTAGTGTCCCGAATGAACAGACGGCCCTTTATGCGAAATGAAGGCTTTTAGTCGGTATCGAACCGGTGTAGCTTTCGTTCCAGGAACGATTTTCGCTGGCATGGCAGTGGCAGTGGCGGCGGCGCTAGCAGAGGGGGTAGGCTCAAAACCATGATCATCAGGATGGGAGAATAACCACTCCACAGCACGTTCCATATTATTATCCTGATGCATGAAACTGTGAGCAAAATAATTCATGCAGGAAGAGGGCATGACACACCGTTTGCCCTAATGCCTTGTTTGCCTGCATACGCATGAACCCCATATCCATCAGCATCGATACCAGCTCTTCAGGAGGCTCAGGTAAATTCGCCGCCTCTCCTCCCCCTTGAATCGGTGCATCGATATCTGAACATAAACGATCAGCTCCCCTGCAAGGAAGTGGTTGACGTCATTACTTGCCAGGATCTTCAGAATGCTCCAACAACCATCCCAATGCCAAATCCGCACTCGAGTTTCCTGTCGCTAATAGTGCCTTCTGGCACCTGTTTTCCGGGAAACCCATGTTGAGTAGCTGAGCCAACGCTTCAGCATCGAATTGCGGGAGCGCTGAAGCTACGCATGGAATAGTATAAGCAAGCAAGCGAGGAAAAAGAGGACAAGGAACACACGCACGAGCTTCATCCAGCTCCTGTTCACCAGGTTGCAATCCCTTCCCAACATGTTTTTCCGTAAACTCGAGTACATCCCCTTCGGGGAGGATAACGGGTATGTCAAGTTTTGTAGGAACCCAATTCAAGAGTTGAAATTTTTTGGCGTGCACGATAAGCGTTTCTGGGAACGTAAAAAATCTTGTTTGCCTGGAAAGAGAAAATGCATTGATCAGTAGTTTGTGAGATGATGGGAACATAGGCATGTTCAAAGAACGCACTTCAACGCATGCACCATCTTTTTACAATTCGAACAGTTGTACTCCAGCGCCTCGGCAGTGATCAACCTATCCAAAGATGCCATCAACTCTACATCTTCGTAAATCGTCCTTGTCCCATCTACTTCTTTGCCTTTCTCGGTGGCGGGCACGGATATGCTTAAAATGTCAGCATCCTCAGTAACATAGCGCACTTTTTTGCAGTCCACGCATTGCAGACGTTGTTCGAACACATAAGAAAATATTGTCGTCGGATCCTGGACATCTATGCGTACATTGGATTAGGGTTAGTAATGGGGAAGAAGGATCGCGAGGAGTACATGACTTACCGATCCCTTGAGACTTGAATTTGTGCAGCATTCTTCTGAGCGTCTGGACTAGATGCGTCAAAAATTCCTCCGAGTCTTGTTGCCTCATCGTTGAAAATTCGGCATGTCCCTTACCAATGATGTTTTTAAACATCATAGGTCTGATACCCTCTTGAAACCCTGGCTTTTGTGTGGCGATAGAGCTGGCACCGGCATGCATTCTGGGGACAGAATACCTCCCACTAACCAATCCATCTGTAATTTTGTACATCTGACATTCTAAGCAGTCTGCCGGAAGTTTTTCACACGATTGCTCATGGGTTTTTGCATATGAACTCTTGTATCTTTCTTCGAACGTTCAAAGATAATCTATAATCAGCGTTATTATTACTACTCAAATCGGTAAAAAGTTACCTTGAAAAGGCTTAAGCGAGAACAGCGTCTGGAGAACGGAAGCCATATAGCATGAGTTGCCAAGATTTTGGAGACCTGTAAGACCAGGACCGAAAAGGGGTTCGAAGGCAGTACCATCTTCGGAAGTAAGCGAAAAGTCGTATTTAAGATTGTGTTCAAGTTGCTTCATTAGCACAGACAAAACTAGCAATTAAAAATGGGCAAATTGCGAAGAGGAGCAGTTGCTCACGAGTTCAGTCATGCTTTTTTCGGTTTTGCTAAGCGCTTGTACGCTGATGCCAAATGTGGAGAGGTGAGACGCCAGTTCCAGGTCTTCTTTCATATCGTCACATAGATAACAGAACACATCTGACGCGGAGAGGTAGAACATTGAAAATGAACTTGGTGAGATGACGGAACAGTACTGCACCTGCATCTCCCTCCGGTGTAATAGTCCCAAGTTTGACACTGATTGGATGGGCTGACTCGTGAAAGTGTTGTAGGCCATGACCATTTCCTCCAATTCCGCCGTATAGTTGTCGGCCACAACCAAGTGAGCCGCAGGTCAGACACAACCATAAATTTTCTTTCAGGTCGCAAGCCCGACAGTGTGCTAAACCTGATAGTGTGACCAAGGTCGATAACAAGTTTCATGAGAAGGATGAATCACACCTGAAGCTGGGATTGGGTCTGATGCTTCTTGTTGAAGTGTAAGCGTGTGTTCGCAAGGTATAATTTCCTCTTCCCAAGCCTTAACCTCGGACTGATGTGCAGATGAAAGCGTGGTCATGACATTACTTGTAAGGGTTTTGATCTGTTGTTACGATCAGATACCAGTTTCTGGGAAAATATGGACTGGGATGCACTTTTGAATCTTGCAGGGCATCTGGGACAGGCATTCCTCCTGTAGGTTCGCACAACCAACATCTGATGGTGAGTGTATGCTCGTACTTGTCCTCTTCACGTTCCTCCACAATAGCCAGTTTCTTCATTTTAGTAGGCGGTTGCTCGTCATCGATCTGGGAATCAGATAAGGAACGCAGTCTGGGAGATGGAAAAGAGGTCGCATACACGCACTGCATTCGATTTGAGCTTTCTCTTCACGTTCAAAGTGAATGGATGATTGTATTTTTGAAAGTGGAGAAAATTATGTCGTCTCTCAGCATCCCTGCATCCTCCATTGAAACATGTCAGGCAAACATCGATGCCGGCTGGAAAGTCCTTTGTGAAATCAGAATTGCCAAGCGGCGTCGCAGGATGTGTAATAGACATTACTTGTCCGTCAAAACATAGGGTACATTCCTCCCTGTGCACCGGCTGCCCCGACGGCGAGCTCAAGCTCCTCAGCTGGTCAAGATGGTTGCAGACCATAGATCCCAAGATACCATGGATTGCTTAGATATAAATGTTGACATCACGTGGATCATCCAGGTTTTGAGGGAAAAAGTTTTTTTGACATTCTGAGAGATGGCTACGACAGCGCAGATTCCAAATGGCATTGCCAAGACGGGGGTCGAGCTCACCAATATATTGCCCGTCGTCGGAATCAACTTTGGTAACTCGTACGCGTCCATAGCCATTTCCATCAAGGTGGGCGATTGATTTGTGCTCGTAGATAGGTGTTGACTGGAAACGCCAGGAAGGACAGACAGAGTGCATCGCGAACGAGGATGGAGAGCGTCAGATTGCCTGTGCTGTGTCGTTTCAGGGTGAAGAGACGGTGCGGCCTTGTCGTCTCGCTCCGATGGGCCACGCTGCTGATTTTTAACCGTAGTATATTGGCAATGAGGCCAAGCATCAACTGGTCAGAAATCCACAAAACACGATCACCGGCTTTCGTGACCTCTTAGGGAAAAAGTAGGTCTTGTAGCAGAGATTTATCAAGGTGGCTCAGCTTGTGTCAGATTCTCTGAGATACCTCAGTCCACCATCAATCTCTCTGCCCCTGTGATCCAACACCCCGACCTCCCAGACACGCCAGCCTACAAGGTGACTGTTCTCCAGCCCGCGCCGACTCCACTCCCACCCGGCAGCATTGTCACCTCCCGTCTCAACACTCCTGCCCCTTCTACCCTTCCAACACCCCGGTCCGAGCCCATCTCAGTTGACCGTTACCTTACCCCAGAAGAGGTAGCCATTATCTTCCTCCGTTCTCTCATCGCCTCTGCTCGCTCGTATCTCGGAAAACCAGTCACACACGCCGTTATCACTGTTCCGCCATGGTTCACTCCCTCTCAGCGGTCTGCTCTTCGAAAAGCTGCCACTGAAACTGGCATCAACGTCTCGCAGCTCTTAGATGAAGCAGGTGCAGTTGCAGCCATAACTTCAACTCCCTCGTGGAAAAGCACCCTGCCTCCTGACAGGCTTCAGCTCCTAGTTGATGTTGGTGCATCTTCGACGACAGTTTCTCTCCTCTCCCTCCGTTCGGGTTTAACGCACATCCTTGCCTCAACTACAACTCCATCTGTCGGCGGAGACCTTATTGATACTCTCCTCGTAAAATACTTTGCTTCCGAGTTCACCAAGAAAACTAAAATTCCCCTCACCGTCTGCCCTGCTACTCAAGTCCAAGATCAACGCGCAGAAGCCAAACTCCGTCTCGCATTAGAACATACCAAGCGCTCCATATCCGCTTCTTCCGGTGTCGCGTCATGTCCAGTCGAATCACTCAAAGACGGCGTTGACTTCAATGGTTCCATCAACCGCATGCGATTCGACATTGTCATCCGCTCCGTATATGCCCTCATTACTTCTTCCATCGCTTCCCTACTCGAAAGCATAAACGTAGATCCTCACGAGGTAGACGAAATCGTCTACGTTGGTGGCTCAGCTTCTTTACCATCCTTAGATGAACACATCATTTCAGGTGGATTCCGCGACGACATCGAAACGCCTTTCACTCGAGGAATCATCACCGGGGGTGGAGTCGGTGATCCAACCACCATCCTAGCTCGCGGTTGTGCCTCTCAGGCTCACCTCATCTCAGAAATTTCCGATCCTGAACTTCTAGCCACATTCACCAGCGATAGCGGAGGGGTAGAGATTCCAGCGACGACGAAAGCACTCGGAGTTCTACTACCAAATGAAAGTTGCCATGATCTTGGTGGTACTTGGATTCCTATCATAGAGAACGAAACACCTATACCCGTTCGTCGAAAAGTCTGCTTCGACGTTGAACTTTTAGCGTCAAACAAGATAACTATCGAAGTATGGGAAGTGGAACAATCCATCCACATTGAAAAAGTCAAGCTTCCCAAACCTGTATACTCTGATGATGACGAAGGCGCCGGTGTCAATACCAACAAACAAGGAGAAGAAGAAGAAGAGGAGGAGGAGGAAATCAAATCCAAACAAATAAAAAAATCGACGTTCCTCGCTTCGATTCCACTGACTGCTAAACATGGTGTAACACACAAGGGCGAAAGTGAGATGGCAGGACGGACAACGACGACGGTGGAGGTTATACTTGTCGTAGACCTTGATGGAGGGTTAAATGTGACTGTATTTGAGGTTGGTGGTAAAGGCGCAGTAGAAAGTTTGGAGATTTAGACCAAAAAGCTATCTTGATAGATCAATCATTTTTCTTTATAAGAACTACATACAATTTTTGCTACGAAGAAGGATAGCACTCGATAGGAACAAATGCCCTGTCTTTCACCTGCGGAGACCAAGGTTGACATGAACGGACTTGACATTTGTATAGCTTGATCCTGATTCAGTATGCAGTTCCCAACATGAATCGAGTCAACTCACTTGGCAAGGGCATATTCGCCCAGTTCCCGCCCAATGCCGGATTGTTTATAGCCACCAAATGGAGCACTGGCATGGAGGTGGTTTGCAATGTTGACCTATGACGGATTTATCGGTATTTGGTAACGTAGATAGCATGAATAATAATTTTTTTTACCCATGCAGTTCCGGCCTTGATCTTATGCGCTGTCTCTAGCGCTCTGTTGATATCTTGACTGAAAATGGCAGATGCAAGACCATAGACAGAATCATTAGCTTGTTCAATGACATCTAATGGATAGGAAAATGAGCAGTGTGCCACAAAAATCAGAAACGCCACGTCACGCCTTGCAAAAACTTACCGGCCTCATCCTTAAATTTAATGACCACACCAACAGGACCGAAGATCTCTTCCTCTACAATCTTCATGTGAGGCTTGGTGTCAGTGAATATCGTCGGATTGATGAAATATCCCTCGCTCCCGAATCGATCACCACCAGTTTGAACAGTAGCTCCCTCTTGTTTGCCAGATTCGATGTAGGACATGATACGCTTGCCGTCTTCGTTAATTTTTTTTTTTTTCGTGGTGTGAAAGTTGTTATACTCACATCATATTGAGCTTGAGAGACTTGAGGACCTTGGTCGATACCCTCACCAAAAGGATCACCTAGTTTGGTTTGTTGCATTTTCTGAGTAAATTTAGCCAAGAATTCGTCGTAAATGCCTTCCTGGACGAAGATACGAGTGCATGCACAACACGCTTGACCGTGGTTCCAGCTGTGAACCTTTTGTTCAAAAGCAATGATATATGACGTAGGGAGAACACCTACAGAAGACCGTGCGCGGCCCAAGCCACTGTCTTTTCGATATCGGCGTCATTGAAGACGATGGTAGGCGATTTTCCGCCAAGCTCAAGCGTGACGTTCTTGAGATTGCTTTTTGCAGCTGCCTCCATCACTTTCCGCCCAACGACGGTGCTACCAGTGAAAGCGACCTGGAAGGCAGTCTGATGAACTTTTCCGCGCATCATTTGGAAATGAGATGCAGACGAACCTTGTCAATTTTCATGTGCGTGGTCATAGCATTGCCAACCGTGTTTCCATAGCCGGTAATGACGTTAACGGAGCCAGGCGGAAAACCCACTTCTTGCATGAAAGAGCACATGCGAAGCGTGGTCAGAGGCGTAAACTCAGATGGTTTCAGAATGATACTGTTTCCTGTGGCGAGCGCAGGTGCGATTTTCCAACAGAACATGAGAACTAGGCAGGCGTCAACCCAAAAAAACAAGACTTGAACACTAGGGGGAGAGAGAGCATACGAGGAAAGTTCCAAGGAGTAATTTGACCGACAACGCCGATAGGTTCATGCCTAGTGTATGTCAATTTTCGTTCGTCTGTTTCTGACACCTGTCCAAAGTTCTTGTCTGCCCAACCGGCGTAATGCTTGATGACTTTGATGGAAAAGGCGACGTCAAGGTTTTTCGCCCAACCGAATGTCTTGCCAGTGTCCATAGCTTCAATTGCTGACAGCTCGTCTTCATTTTTTTGCATAACCAGTGCAAGCTGGTAGAGCAAATCTCCTCGCTGTACTGCATCAGAATGGAGTCCCCATGTGGAGTTGAATGCCTTATGTGCGGCCTCGACTGCACGATCGACATCTGCCTCTGTTGCTTCGGAAATTTTGGTGATGGATTTTCCGGTAGCTGTAAAGGACGAGTGTAAATAGGTACCCGCTGCTCGACAAGGCAGAGACTAACCCGGATTAAGGACACTGATGGTAAAATCAGCTTAGATCAGAATCCAGAGTTAAAAACACACACTCAATTGTCGTCCCGTTGACCCCATCGACAAATTCACCGCCGATAAAGAGACCCGTGTTGAAAGATGTGGATCCCTTGTAGACGGGGGTGTCCCATTGGTATGAGAAGGTAGAAGGCATGATAAAATTGAGAAATCAATTTCCATGCCACTCCCATATAGATGATTATGAAAATATCCAGGTCAGCTGGAATCAAGAATGTTCCCGTCGGAACGGCAACCGGCGCGGTTGGATAGATTACAATGATGAATAAGCAGTGTGATCGGCAATCTGGGAAAGTACTGATATCCCGTAGGAATCTAGGAATTTCTAAGGATGTAGTGTACGTGTGGAAATTCCAGTCTGGGTTAAATTCTTAGAAGACACTGTTTTACGTGGTTGTGCAGTTGTGAGCTTCAAGCATGTCATTCTCAGCAAGAATCATCATTTTTGATTGAGAAAGTGTGTACTCAGCACAATGAATTCCTGAGGAAGGAAATCAACCGATTATAATTGACATCACTGGTTGATCTCGATGTATCACAAGGTGTAACCACATCATTGATAGATGAATTAACCACATGTATGTGTGAATGGCCCAGGAGAAGAATATCGATGCTCTTGGCACATGGGTGATAAACTAATTGATGGAAAAAATCTTTACATATCTAGGCATAGGTCCTTGGGCATAGTGACTGACATGACTCCACACTATCTAATTGCTTGGAGACTAGATACCTGAGTAAAAAGCTTGTTATCCAAATGGCTCTAGTTAATGACATATGTTGTCGCGTGCAGACACTCTGTCACATGACTTTAACCACAACACTGAACAAAGAAACTCGACAAGGTTTGTTTCATCATCATGAGTGACTACACCATATCGTTTGAGTGCGGGTTCTGAACTCACTACGCCCCCAAATTTCATACGCAGTCATCCTCAATTAGATATCAGTAACATACATTCACGGACTCTCATCTTAAAAAAAATAGTCGTCGATTCGCTGCACCTCCTTGTAATAGGAAAGATTAATGTCTTCTCCTGGCACAAGCCCAAGATGCCATCTGCGAACGCCGCTGCAAGCCGATAAGATATACCAATTTATCTAATATATTGGATGTTATGATCATGCAACACTCAGAGAAGTTTTGGAGTGAAACGATCTCATTCTAACCAATCGGACATAACACTGAACCATTGGAGCGAGAAAGCAGGGTCCATGGGGACGAAAAATATACAAATACCCTGGGGAGGGGTATAAAAGCTAATGTGATGGCTGGTGTATCCCATATGCTCCCTTGTTGTAGGCCCAGGTCCAGGGTGATCCCTGCTAAAACATATATGTATTGTCCATAGATCGAACCAGCTGAGCACCCAGCCAGTTTGACTTTCTGCAGACCAGTCAAGTACCCCGATGATGGTCCTCCACGTGTTTGGTCATACATCATAGGAGAACTAAATTCGTTTACAATACTAGCATCAATGAAGCCCGCCGGCTTCAGCCTGCACAAGAATCCGAGTTATGATCTAGTGCTTTTCTTCGGAAGCTCAGGTTGGCAGAAGAATTATCGCATGACAGACTGGGTAGTAATAGCCAACATGAGTTTAATTATCAACAATGGCTCCGATTATAATACCGACGAAGCAACCCCATCAAACAATATATATCTAGAATAAGGGGAGGGGGCTGCTGCACTATTACAGGGAACACACCAATTTTTTTACATGAGGTCTGATAGCATCCAAGACATCTATGAATAATTTTAGAATTCGCAAAACATGGAGTTTAAATGATAAAGATGGTAAATGATGCTGAGGAAATAACTAAGTGAGAGGGAGTGATATGGTACTCGCAATAGGAACATGTCGTGATGCTTGAGACTGAACCTGTTTCTTGACTAGAGCCTCCATCTTGATGCGACTCTTACGAACATCATCATCCTTCATCTTGACAGCACAAACAAGAGATAAGAAGCTGTCGGGAGTTGAGAGAAGCCAGACAGACGAAGGACGATGAAGGTGCTCCAATACGGCTTCGGGCGATGTCGCACCAAGAATTTGACGACGGCAGCACGTCACGATGGAGACACCCACGCGAAATAGGAAGGGAACACCTGACAAGACAAGTTAGAAAAAGTATTTTATCGTCAGGATACAGGCCTTGACTTACCCTCGAAGAGGAACACATCCCAGATACGATTGACATAATCAGGCGGCAACGTGCTAACGAAGAGAGTAGAGAACCTGCAAAATAATCATATGAGACAATGATACAAAAGAAACACCAGTACAAAACTAACCAAACAGCACAGACATCGCTTGGTTTGATACCAAAATCAATGTATATCTTCTTCGCTAGTTGACCATCATTCTGCTCTACAATTCTACTGAACAAATTCGCATCGATATCTATCTGGACTGTGGTTGTCGAGAAATAAGGTCGGAGATGTGAGTCCATAATCGAGACGAATATCCAGAACGCGTCTTCTTCTGGAGCATGTGATAATAACTGTCCAGCAACGAGCGTCAAACCTGTGTGAAAGAACATATCAGTACTAGGATGTCAAACCTGGCAGGTAAAGTACCTCTAGCATAATTCACATCCGGAACCATCGTCAAATACGCCTGTAACAGGGCCAATACCGGTCCTGTTTTTCCCTGTAAGTGCGGTTGATCCAGGAAACACGTTATTATATCCTCCTCAATCTTGTCAGCCACAGCTATTCTTTCCCTCTTCCCAAGTTTCATGTAGACCCCAGGAACGACCTTTGCCTTTCCATCTGTCAAATGTTGCCAGATGAGATACCTCACAGACGACGGCACACCCTCGTGGATTAATTTCCTGACTTTTTTGCTTTTCCCCCATTGCGGCGAAGCAAGCGAGCTCATCAGAGACATCCATTTTACCTCACGATGTCGATGAGCTTCCATACTGATCTCTGCATCTGCACCGTAACGCCTCATGATATGAGTGGAGGTGGCTGACCGTGATGGACATGGCCTGATATTACTGAAATCTTCACTTGTGGGAGATTGCAGGTCACTCTGTAATGCCGGGGGACTAGTAGCACAGCGAGTAATTATCGCCTGC
>Ga0153987_1000577_pt1 | contig 11334 bp, 11 predicted proteins | sample TSNC071MetaG_FD_102279 | JGI IMG/M metagenome (GOLD analysis project Ga0153987, IMG submission 102279) | Attine ant fungus gardens microbial communities from North Carolina, USA - TSNC071 MetaG | ecosystem: Host-associated > Fungi > Mycelium > Unclassified | place: USA: North Carolina, William B...
AAGCCATGTAACAATGAAAAGATGACACAACAATGATGCAATGAGCACATGTATGTACAAATGCTAGCAAATAGATATGTTTGTATATAAGTAGAGAGAAATCTAGTGAGAACTCTTATTGAGTTCTCTTTGTCTATGCTGATAAGAGAGCAATGGCTTTATTCTGGCTCAGGACTTGGCCACTACAGGTTACCTAATAGGGTATTATCTTTTGCTTCTCAAGTTGAGGCTAAAGACAAAGGGGAAACACACCAAGTACTAGTAGATATAATTGATTGTTATCCAAACAGTTAGCAAAAAACACCATCTAAATGTTACTTTTTATTTGGCTTACTGTTTAGTCATTTCTCAACCAAATCATGTAATTTTTTTTGTATCTTGGAGTCAAGAATTAGAACTTGATTGATTAATATTTTCAAAAAGTTTTCAAATGATGTAAAAGTAATCAACATGAAAACGGTTTTTTGGCCTACTATACACAAGAGAATGTAGTCTAGTGTTTGAAATGATGATTGAACAAAGTAGAGAATGTTTACTTAAGCAGACTGATAAATATGTTATTGATAATGAATTAACACTATTTGTCCTTGTTACCAATGTCTCACATTACCCAATTAGTCCTTGTCTCTTTCCTACTGCCTACAAACCCTTGTAGAGGTTGTACCTATCTTGTTGTATTTCTCTTCTGTTATCCAGCTTCTGTCTTCCTCTTTCACTAGAGTCATGATTGCCTAGTTCAAGCTCATGACAGCAGGTATCTGGCTAATGGTCCTTAGCAACAAGTGAAGAAATGCAAATATGGAGCTCTGCAATATAGTAGGATACATTGTGTCAGTCCATTTCAACAACCCTCAGTGAGCCCTTATTGAAAAACATCTTTTACATAGTGTTGTTTTTCTTCAAGCCAATCCCAGTGCTTTTCACATAGTCCCTGCTTATATCATTCTATACTGTATTATACTCTGCTCATTTCCCTTCTTAATTGAAGAAGCACACCCTGTGTATCTACCACAGTCTTCCAGCAAGCCCCACATCATAAATTATCAAAAAAAATTGTTTGTTCAAAAATACAAATGATCACTTGAGAAACAGTCCCATGACACACATGAAACAATGGCAACCTTTTTTTTTCCCCTTGGGCAGATATGTCAATCAAAGACACACAATGTCTTTCGACACATGTCGACACTGACACATCCACCATGTGATAACAGGCCGTTCTCAATTACAAATCACAACCGATGCACCGCATTAACATAGTTTTTTTTTTTTTTTTTACATACCTCGTGCTTAAAGATGCTTCTACAACAGCGCCGAGTACCCCAAGGGAATCCACAAGTCCTATCTCCCCATCCAGTTCGGAATTCCAGAAGCGAAAGCAACGGCCTCACGGACGGGGAAGGAAGAATTCAGACGTCAAAGGTTTTCATCAACAACTTATATCTTCGTGATGTCCCTATTCTATTGTAGGTGGTCAACGAAATGTTGCCGTGATGATAGTCGTTGCCAGCACGTGTAGGGCCAAGTATAACAGCAACGAGAAGATCTTGTATCGATTAAGAATGTACAATAAAGAAGGGCCCCTGTAAAAAAAAAATAGATAGTACATCTAAGGGACCGGCGTGCCCTTGATAAATAGTCCTAATGACTCAAAATCTGCAAGTATTGTAGCCGAGCACGCCGCCTAGGCATTGCCTCCTATACAAATACAGCATATTGCTGGTATGAATTGAGAATTTTAGTCTCAACCCGCAGATGAAAAGCTAGCCAGATCACGTCTCTCTGGTGACTACATGAACCTAGAACTGGGTCTCACCAGCCAACACCTGGCTCACGAGCTAAGACGTAGACACCATCCCAGCTGTAGGCACACGAGCAGGAGTCACAGCAATCGAAGGAGGACCCGAAGTGTTTGACGCATCTAAAGTTGGAATGCAAGGACGAATGTGTTCCGGGACTAATTCCAAGGGCAAATGGGCGATCGTATCCAGAGGAGCCCTTTTTGCAAGTGCCAAGAGGTTGAGACGGAGATTACGCATAGCCGCATCCTCTCCAGTAGTAAGGCTCTTTTCGCTAGTTCCACCGCTTGTGGCTGACGTTCCCATAAGCAGAGAAGACTTATCCCCCATATCTCTCATGCGCCGATTCAGTTCAATAATGAGATCTGCAACATAATCCAAAACTTCCGCCAATTCTTCTGGGCCCTCCATCTCCGGATGAGGCGTACTTGATACACTACCCAAACTGGACTGAGTAATCGTCTTGCCCCCATTAATGTGCGGAACTGAATCTTCCGTAAATTCCATTTCTCTGCCACTTTCTGTATGTTTAGGCCGTTTACGGGCATGGGTCTCATGCATGATCACTTTCCGCTTTCCCCTAAGACTCTTCCCAGCCCATTCCTCTTCACTCAAGAAGAGCTCCTCAGGTTCGTTGATAAGGGCGCCCATGTCTATCTTCTGTGATCTAATCTGCAGGAGTGCCTGAAGCGCAATAGTCGCTCTCGGTGCCAGGTGGAGTGATGTAGCTGTTTGGACAGCAAGTGGAAAATCTGAATCTGGTTTGGCAAGTGGGGAGTGTATTTGGAATTGTAGTTGTCTCGCAGTTTCGGATAGCAACGAATGTCGACTCTTTGTAAGCTCATCCACGATGCCCTGGACATATTGGTTTAACAACATTCCGAGGCCGAGTTCTGATACAGGAGAGGCAGGGCTAGATACCTGAAGTGACTGTACATCAGCGTGATGAGAACAGTAATCGAGCTGACAATTTACCTCCTTCGAACTATAACCCACAAATTCAGCCAAACTCCGAACATACGCAAGACCATCTATACCACCATATACAACGTCCCGAATGTAATTTTCAGCCTCAGCTGCACGCTGAGACGTGAAATAGTCATTGACACCGGCAGTGGAGTCTGTAAGGCAACTGGATGAAACTCTGTCATCGTTCGCGGATAACTTATCTGCCTCGGTCTCCAAACTGAGATCATCTCGCAACACATCAAAGACAGCTTGTTCTTCTTCTCCATCTTTGAACACTCCAGAGGGGACACCACGCTTCTTCATCTCTTCCGACAACGCTCCAGCAAGAACAGCAAACGAACCGAAATCTACTGGGTGAGCTTCACGTTCAACATGCCAAGGCGGTTCGTCTATGTCACTATCCTCGGCATTGTCCTTGCCCTTTCGCCCGGGAGGATTACGGGTTATGTGCCAATGCCGTCTTTGCGAATGGGTCGTTAGAGGTGGTAACTGGATATCAGTAGACGAGGAATCATAATTCAGGGGAAGGCTAATAGTAGATGGGAAGGAGGCTGGCGGACGAAATCCTTGCGATGTCGAAGTAGAAGCTGGTAGTTCAGGTTGGGGGGTAGAGTCTTCAGAGACAGAATGTCTAGGCAACAGCGGCACTGGTGTGTGGGATATTGACAAAGGTGGATACACAGGTATCAGATGAGGTCGCGTCAGAGGATCAGGTACCAAGGCCGACAGATATGAAAATGGGTCCTCCACTCAAAGAGAGTTAATACTAGCGTCAACTCACGTCGATCAGAATTGACCCACCCTCAGTATAATCCAGGCTTCCATCAGGAAGGCACGGAGGGCCCTCTTTCTCAAAACGTAAGCGCTCTTTTTTAGTTTTGTAGCGCTTTCCTGAAAAACATTAGTGGAAAAAACGAGGGAGAACAAAGTAGATTGGAAGCACCTTTCAGCTTCAATGCAACCATGGTCTTGGCCCAATCTGAACACGGAGGAAAGGCTCCAATACCTTCCCTGGAACCAGGCAGCCTACCTTCGTCGTCGATTGAGTCCGAGATTCTACTCTGTGGTGTCATCTTTTTGTTAGGACCTCTGAGACCTCTTCGCCCCATATACTGTGGTACTTGGGACGCGACTGAAGGCGATCGGCCATTAACAGCAACATCGTCTGGGTGGACAGACACAAGAGGGTTATCATCATCATCGTCATCGATATTAACATCATCCTTTTCGATGTCAATATTCCAGTCTGTCTCATACTGAATCACTGTTGACGCTGCCTTTGCAATGTGATCAAGGGCCCAAAACTCGATTCGCTCCGCTTCAGTGTAGTAGATAGAGCCCGGTGGGTTGTAGGTCTTGGAATTTGTGGTTACGAGTTTGAGATCGTTCTGGTTGCATGAATGTGATCAACGGTGATACGAGCACAAGAACGACCAACTAACTGCAAACTCTTCCAAAGATCGGTATTTTCCACGAACGACTTTGTTAGTCATGGTGCCAAAATCCATTGGGCATCTGATGGTGTCCAGATAACCTGGCGCCTGGCTGGAGTCGACAGGTTCTAAGAAAAAAGCATAGTCATCTTTCCTACAGGTATCTATTTGTGAGACAATGGCATTGTTCTAGTCATTGGACAACTACATACTTCTTGATTTGTTGTATGAGTTTAGTAAGAACTTCTTTCAAGGGCTTTAGCTTGACAGGTCGAAGAGGTTTTTTATCCCCAACCTCGCCATCAAAGGCCGGTGAATTTGGGACAGAGGCAGGCGCTTTTAATTTTTTCACGGCCTTGGCAGCCTTGAGGTTTTTGAGAGAGGGAAGGACAAGAGTGAGGCCAGATCTTGTGGTTGTCGGCTTTGGAGAAGATTTCTGATTGTGGGAAGAAGAAGATAAGGAAAGAGACTCGTCCATTGGACTTTGCGCTCAGGTGTCTTTCTGTCCTCAGAGCTGCTGACTAAGCTGCCGCCTATCCAATCTCCGCCTCGCACGTGACCACATGAGAATTCTGCATTTATATACCGCCACAACAAAACTAGTGCCAAGTGTCAGGAATACACTACTTACAAAACTTTGCCGATGGAATCCGCCTACAGCACTGAATTGTGGATGATGCCGAAGAAGCGTGGCGTATAGACACGGGCTCATCAATAAGTAATGGGGTGGCGATTTAGCCATACAGTAGGCTCCCATGAAGTTGTCTAGGGGACACATGGTCAAGGACGAAGTCGCCCCGAGGAGGTCACGACTTTTCTTACAGCTACACTACCTTTGTTCTGACCCTGGGGCTACGTTACTTGGAGGCTATAAATTTTGTCTCTGTGTTCCGCTATTCCATCTTCTCATTGATGCAATACTTGAAGGAAGAAAATCCTTCGCAACAAATTCCTCCATTATTGTTTAGTTTGTTTGACCGACTCGATTACACGGCGTGGGCAACCTAGTCTCTTCTGTATCTAATTTCTTGCACTCTTTTAAGGTTGCCTCGGAATCCACGAGACTCATGGGTGCTCTGAGATGGTCTTATCTTGAATTCTACATGTCTTCTGATCATTTTCGCCACTTTGTTTGTTTGCGCAGAACCCAGGTCCTATGGACGACTTGTTACACGTGGCCTCCCTCATGGTATTGGTCTTCAATTCCGTGCTACCATGTTCAGATTCTATATACCCGAGGCTTGCCGTGACGCCATGTACGCCGGCTAGACTGGATGGACAACGAGGATCGGTTGCATTCGCGGACTGTGCGCGCTTGCTGACCTCGAGTGGTTCAGTAGGGACTGTCAACTACCAAATACGTAACCATGGTACAGAGTCGCAGTTGGCTTTTAGACAATATCGACATTGTATGAGGCTTCTATCATAAGACAAGGCTTAAACATTATGTAGACTACACGACTTGCTTACTGCTCCGCGGTCTATAAGAGATCTGCGATTGTATGGAAGAATCAAGAAAATAACTTTCCTGTAGACTTAGAGCGTCTTCATTCAACCGGTCCAAGCTTCATATTGACCCAAGATGGTATGCGCCAAGTGCAGCAGCAGCTCCTTCCCGACCAGAGCAAGGCCTGGATCAACCCGTCGTCGACGGTGGGTCACCAATGCAATCAATGTGCACTCCGCCTATGGAAGGTCAGTACAAGCCGCTGCGTGAGTGCCATCATCGCGACCACATGGTCTGGGAAGACCGATAGTCCGAGTGATTTCATTAAGGCCGTCGTCATGCATGAATATGCTCGATTGCCATCTCGGGGGTATAGAGAAGAACTGGGCCTAGTCATACCCTTATTTCAGGTCTCCGATTTGTATTGCCGCCGAGTCACCCACTGGTAGAATCGTGTCACAATCACGCTTTCCCCCTGTCAACTGTTGATTGTCACAATGATTTGTATGATTCAGTTGAGAACAATGTGTGTTGTGGCCCCTCACAAACCCGAACTGGCTGCTTTTGTGACGGACATGTGACAGACTGCATTCCCCGGAACCATTTCTGTTCGTTGCCACTTATACTGTGCGAACGGCGATACAGTAAACAGCAACCGTCGACACGGATAAAGCCTTGGACCCAAAAGACAAACTAAAATGAGCACATTGAGCCCTTGTCCATCATGGATCACGCGTTCCTGTTAATGGGGGCATGATATTTTACTCGATCGACCCTTTCAGATCTCAGATGGTCTGGATAATCATATTGGTTGTTAACGTTATCAAACTGGTTGGCTGTGATATCCTCTCGGCTCTCCCAGCGGCAAACTTCACATGAGTCTACCGACTCCTTACCCCAGCTTCTCTACAACCACTGCTTCCTTCACTATATCTTTTCCCTTTGGCCCTGCTGCAGCCTTGTTGTCTAGATGCATAGAGACTGCATCGAAGGCAACCCCCCGGTTTTCGCTATTTTTATCCTGAATGTCTCTATCTCCTAATTCCCCTCCAACCGATATCGCATACTCACCGGGCTCAACGACTCCGCAAATCTACAAAGTTACTGAACCAATTTCTAAATTTGCCACAGAGGAGTCACGACAGAAGCCTCAAACCCCAAGCACCTCCAGTGCCCCAGCATCTGAGCAGCCTTGGCAGGCATTGCATCAGTCTAGCGTCGAATTACATTTCTCTGCGGATCCTCAGGAGGAGAGTTCAACTATGGCATTTGCAAAACACACAGGCAGAGTACTTCGGCAGGGAGAGCCGCAAGAGCCGCAAGAGCCGATCAGCCCATCCTCAGATTCGCAGACTGCTGATAATGACTACGGTGATGCAAAGGGCAAAAGTGTTAGGCCACCCCCATCAGACAATGCATCTGTAAAGAAGAAACGGACACGCACTCTTACTACCCCTCATCAGGCTGCAGTTCTTCATGCACTGTTGGCTCAGGTGCGAATTGCTGTTTCGTCGTGCTGTTTCCCAAGTATAGGTTCACTCAATATAGTATCCAGTCGCGCTTCCCTACCACAGCTATGAGAGAAGAAGTAGGTCGGTCGATCGGCCTGAGCGCCCGCAAAGTGCAGGCAAGTTACCGAAAAATATTTCCTAGTCGCCTGAATGGCTGATGTCACCCAACATTAGATTTGGTTCCAGGTACCTCTGTTTGAATAAGCTATACTTTTATGACTAACTTCTCGACAGAACCAAAGACAGAAGGCAAGACGTCCGCGCAAGGAGCCAGACGAATCAATACCTCTCTCGCCAAGATATGGCCCATTTCCAGCCCTTGTCCTTGAAAACCATTCCAGCTCCTTTCCCGCAACGACAGTGTCTAGTCTTGCGCCAAACCTTCCCCTTCTCTCCTCCAAGTACAACGCTCCAGTGCAACAACCGTATGGTCAACCCCAACTTCCTTTAGAATATTGTGGTAGCTCAACTGCAGAACGGCCATGTCGGCTCCTTGGCCCTGCCTATCCAGGTATCGACTTGTATGGTTCTTCCCATCAAGGGAAGTCTCACAGCCAAAGGATGATTGCTCTCAAATCTGCTCCTATCAACACACCTGACTCATCTGGGTCTTCTTCCCAGCTGTACAGCCCACAAATCAACTTGTCCCGACAGATCCACAGAGCCGCAGCAGCTCTGGAGACCACACACGATCAGAATAGTTGGACTTTACCCCCTTTGTCGTTTGATCCCATAGCATCCGCTTCTGGGAGTGCCAACGTGTCCGGGGGCTCTCAGAGACATTCACCTTTCATCACGCTTCCTCCTCCTGAATCTTACCGTTCCCGTCAAAGATCATCGGTTTCTCCACAAGGACCTCACTTCGCAATCCAAGCCCCTGATTCCTCCGGCCATCCCCGTACCTTTCTGTCCCCACCGTTCACACTCCAGCCTGAACCACGTTGGGATGATTCCTCGTTCTCTACAAATCTGCATCCTGCCATCTTTGCAGCAGCTCGAGGGACCCATGTTTCGTCTGCTTTCCGTATGTATGACGACTCGAATGATTCCAGTCAGAATTCTGAAGTTGTGGGAGAGTCTGCGGGTCATTCCGAGTCGACAGTAGTCTTATCTACGCCAATAGTTCGTGAAGGGCGATATGATCCTGTTCGTGCAACTATCGTACCGTATGCCTCCGATATTTTATCTCCGACTACTTCTCCGCGCCCTCAAAAGGATCCAGATGATGATATGGTTGATGCATCTTCCCGCGAGAATTTCTGACGTGCCACGTCTTTTTTTCTTTGTGTCTCCACACAAAAACACCATTCTCACGCATTTTGATACCGGTACTTTCAAGCATCCAAACCAAAAAAAAACTTTTTTCGAAGCCCTACCCTCAGTCCCTTCTTGACTCTTCCTATGATCGTCCTAATTTCTTAGACTGTTTTACGAATAACTAATTCCGCACATTTCTTTGTTCTTTGTTAAAGAAGCTCGCTCATCTGTATTACATCCCCGGTTTCCTTTGCCTGTTTATAGTGTTTTGTTATGAGCCCCGAACATGTAGCTATCTACTAAAATAGAATCAGAAATTAGACGGTTACTGGTAGTTCTTTCTTGTGGATCTGCCAAAACCAGGGCTCAGAAATTACAAGCTATTAAAGTATGAACCACAAGTACGGACCTCAAATTTATTTATCACAAGTTTCTTCTTGTAATATACTCTTCCAGCGACCGTATCCACGATTTCGGTCACAAGGTCTTTCAAGTTCCACCATCATGACACCGTACTCACGATGAATTCCGTATTGATCGTTGCAACCATCTTCCAGTGTATATGATGGTTTCTGTCCAACTCTTGACTCGAAGTCATCTATGAGAGAGAGCTAGATTGGACTTCTCTGACATCGACATTTACGCATTGGATCCTCTTCAGCTTGTTTTTACCCCCACCCTTCCCTCAGGCGAGACGCACGCGGATCAACTTGGGGGCAGGCGCTGGAGTTGAGACACACGAATCATTATATTGACGTTCCCACGTGAGTATGGCAGTATGATGCGCTTCTTTATGTTACATTAATGGACATGATTAGATAAAGCTGATCGAACCTTGACAAAAAAGTATTTATGGATGAGTGGATTATGTGGATGCTAGATGGGAGATGAAACGTACGAGTCATAAGGACTATCGAGTACAATATCTGAGGGATGAATCGGAGTACTCTAGGTTGACACTTGGAGGAGACACAGCAAACATCATCCTACTGCAACAATTATAAGGTAACTGCCATTATCAGATCGAGGGAACAAAGCTGGATGCTGAAGTGAAGTTTGAGGTAGGAATGACTTAGGTTTCAGAATTGACTTCTTTTTAGAACTTAAGGCGTCAGAAACCAGATCCAGGCTACATCAGATTCGACCGCAGCTCCAACATGATGATTTGGCAAGACCTGATGAGTCTTTGGTGTTGCCATTGGACTAGCTTTGTTCCATCAGTCACCGGATATGATGAACGTTAAGACGAAACGATCATAGTGGTGAATAATTCTCACCGGTGACATCTGAATTCCGAACCTATGATTATACGAACCATCGATTATCGACCACTTCAAACGACAAGTGTGTTCAATCGGATGAAAATGAATTCCTACAGATCATTTGATTCCTCGTAGAAGTCATCAAAGCTTTCGGCATTTAAATATCCCAGAAACATTGAAACATTGGAAAGTACATAACAGTACTCGCATTTATCTGCATATTGAGTTCCTGAATCTGTGTATCTGTATGGTGTCCTTAGATGGGACAAGATGAGGATCCTTGGAAATGACTCCTGCAGATATAGAATATTCTGCGTAGTTGTCACTGCGCCGAAAAGGCGCAATCCTCCGGTTTAGGTATTCTCTATGTATGTAAGATTCAGAAGAACGCTACAAATTGACAAATATACGGACTTCCTTCTCTTTCCCTTTCTTCTGAGAAATAGATGGTTCCCCAGTACTCTCTAACGAAACTACTGTCGCATCATGACCCTGAAAATGATGAGGCTGGTTATTGCTGCTGACAGTCAAGTGAGATGTTCGGTAGATGCAAATTAAACTTACAATAACGGTGTGACAGTGGATCGTGTTTCAGGGGTCTCGGTGTTAATCCCACCTGATTTTTGGTGTCGCCCAAACCCTGTTGTATCAGAAATCTCAGGCCGCCCAGATGCGAGCGAGCTTAATGTTCGCCCCTCGAGGTAACACAGCCTCCTGGGCATCCGCCTTGACCCCTCACGCGTTTGCTCAGGTGGCGGAGATATGTTGGGTGGATGCTCATACTAGTTTGTTCGTGTTAGTGAACGTTCATAATAAAACGAGATGGCACACCTGCACGACACTGTCATACACAAAAAGGTCACGATACGGTGATCGGACATACGAATATACCTCTGTGCAAGGAGAATGACAGTTGTTCATCAGATGAATTAGAATCGTACGCTACCATGAGCAAAGTGTTCCGCATGAAGATGTATGTTGCCCGATTCACGATGAGTATCCATGTCCAAAAATTCAGCTAGCAGTTTCACCGCCGATTCTGACCGTATATCCATAGATTTCATCAGGGAAATGATGAGATTTGTCAAAAACTATTACGGTGAGCGAATCTCACGGCGCCAGGGCTCAGTTACTAGCATACCTCTACATCAAGACCGGGCCAGACCTGAAGTTCTCTCCTTAAAAATGAGGTTGTTCGAGAAATCAAGTCAGAAGATGCTGCGAAGTGCGCAGGCGTGGGATATGGGCGGTATTTAGTGAACGAGTTAGATGCAATGTGCTAATTAGCACTGATTAGACCTGAAATTCCTGAGAACAGTGTATCTTGAAATACATACTTTTGCATATAGCTCGTGTTTATAGACCCATCTCCGAATAGCGATAGAGAGCTCGAGTTCGTTATGTTCATTACTCTCTCGCCACTGCCTCTCACGGTCTCGTCTTCTCCGACGAGCTGTGTTTCGCACTATTGCTGCAGCAGTCTGCGAAGGCAATAACGGTTGTGAAGATGCGATTCTCAATTGGGTGAGGTAATGCTTATGATAGTCAAATCGCGTCCGTATGTCGTGGATGACATAATCTCCAATTGTCTGTGTACAGAGAGGACAGCGACGCGATTGCGCTAATTGTTATCCTGTAAACTAACAGAAAATCTGA
>Ga0153987_1000579_pt1 | contig 11314 bp, 8 predicted proteins | sample TSNC071MetaG_FD_102279 | JGI IMG/M metagenome (GOLD analysis project Ga0153987, IMG submission 102279) | Attine ant fungus gardens microbial communities from North Carolina, USA - TSNC071 MetaG | ecosystem: Host-associated > Fungi > Mycelium > Unclassified | place: USA: North Carolina, William B...
CATAAGGAGATACAGTATATCTACTGGAGCTTTATATACTAGTTGTGCTACAGGAATGGGGGTTGCAACAAGTAAGAAAGGTGGTGGTCCCCATGAGGCATATAGTGAGGTGATGCCTTGTTGTAAAGCACAGTGGCCAGTGGATGAGAGAAGAACAATAAAGGAGCAGTCCAGGAACAAGAAAGAAGCATAACATAAGAACAACATGTTATAAGTCGCCACTCTAAACCATTGATTAGCTACCACAGCTAAGTCAATATTTATATTTCTTTTCCTTTTCTTTTATTTTCTGTTTCTATTTATAGCATGGAAAGTATGTCACATTGTGTCATGTCACACTTGGTCACATGAAGGCGTGGGAAAGGAGTGCACAGACCAGGATGATTGTGTATAAGTAGATAGACCAAATAAATGAGAACTCTAATGAGTTCTCTTTGTCTATGCTGATAAGAGAGCAGTAGCTTTATTCTGGCTCAGGAGTCAGTCACTACACAACATGTGTGTCCTCTACAACCATGAAAAAGAACAGAAATAGAATAAGGGGCATAACACACATGGTATCAGACAGACATAGGAAATACTGGTAAATATAGAGAACCTAGTCACATGTAAATCCTAGTATAAGTAGAAGATCAATACTAGGAGAACTCTGTTGAGTTCTCATTTGACATCCTAGTCATCGAGTGGCAACCCCTTTCTCCCTTTCCTCCCTAAGTCCCTTCTGGGTTAGTACTACTGCTGCTCACAGCTAGTCACCTAACAACAGAGTTCTCCTAGCATTAACTCTACTACTTATACAAGAGCTAGCTAGGCAATCACATATATCTATGGTATACTATAATTATTCTAGTTCCTATGTTATGTCTCCTATGTGAATCTGTTGTAGGTTCATGTATATTCATCACAGAACTGTTCCCATGTCATCCCTAAATACCTCCCAGGGTGTCACTCCATACTCCTAAGCCATCTAGTCATGACAGCCATCACCATCTATGTCAGGTGCCTGTCCAAGGCAAGTCATGACAACCATGGCCTGCTATTATGCCCCATGTAATAAATTGATGATTAGGGAAACTATAGGGAAATGACAACTCAGATAGCTGACATTTCAATAAAAAAGTATGCCTTATTCCATGTAAAAATTGTATGCCCTATCCCTTATTGGAGATGTATGCCTTATGCCCTGCAAACCAACTTGGTAACTGGAAAATGTATGTCTTATTAGAGGTTTAACTGTAGTTATAAGTCACTCAATAGCATATTTATAGGTCCAACTTGACAGTTAAATGTCTGCCGTGTGAGTTATTAGGTCATAACAGGAACATAGTATACTGACTACAGCACAACATAGAAGCATAGTTCACTCCATTCAGAATTAGGAGAGGGTGAAAGCTGTGCCATAAGCGAAAGCCTCATCATTCTGCTCTGGTTCTTGTACATTGAATGATCTGATCACAAACCAGCCGGAGCATGTGATCTGAGTCACCCGAGACGGAGGCTTACATATCTGGGTAGGAGTTGATGTTGCTTCTTCGTACCTGCTTTTATACTCGAGCAACCTCAGCTGTTTCTCTCTCTTGGTTTTCTACGACAGGGTCCTCATCCGTACGCACTCAACATATCATGTCTGCCCAGGATTTTGTTGAGGTGGGTAACAATTCAAGAAGATTGAAACTCGAAAGGATCTTAATGTTTCCTTATCTAGGAAGCTATCGCCAGCAACGATATTGCGATTTTCTCAAAATCGTGGTGCAGCTATTCCAGAACGGCCAAACAACTTCTCATGAGCAACTTCTCGAAAGCTAAGACCATTGTCATCGAGTGGGTCCTTTCTTGGTGTGTCCTTGTCCTAACCTCTTACCACATTCAGGTTGGATGAACGTGACGACGGTGGAGATATACAAGATTATCTACTCACGAAGACTGGGCAGAGTACAGTTCCAAATGTTTTTGTTGGTGCGTGTTTTGTGATTCCGTTTATATTGTGACTGCTTCACGAAATATAGCCCAGCAACATATTGGAGGTAAGCCGCCTTTTTTGGACCGGCGAGACCCCACTTACATTGTTCCAGGATGCAGTGATACTATGGATAAGCAAGATTTAATCTCCACCTTGCTCATCGCTGAAAATGTTATACCTTGAGCTAGTAATTCTATGTTTTTAGTCACTGAATGTATACAAACGTCATGGTTTCCTGATTCGGATTGCCACGTTATTGATCGACTATCCTTAATCCCAACGTCAATGGCTCGTGCGCATCGTGCATTGCTCTATGCGAGTCTGGCTATTGGTCTGTATTTCCTCATCTTCTTCCAGTTTATTGCTTTGCCCTGGCTTCATGCGAAGACAGTTGAACAGTTACTGGCAGTGGTTCGTGTTTTATATTGCCCACGCTACAAGCAATCTCGCTTATATCGCTTTCCTTGTACTCTTCAACACTGCAACCGTATCCAATGACCAATTTGACTTGCGCAACAAGATTCCCTGGTGGCTGCTTGTTTCGTTCGGATCTTATTCTCTCTGGTCCCTGGGATGGGGGCTATACACATTCAGAGATTGTCCGGAAGCCTATGCTGATTTACTGAGTGTGAGTACCAAGCCTCATTTAATATATGCATGTTTTCGTTTTGGTGGGCCGTCGGAATGAACGATCGAACTGTTTTTCGAAGAAAGCCGTTTTCTTCTAGCCCCTCCTCGTGTCACCTCATATATTACATCGTCATGATTTATTCCCTTCCTTATCGATTCACCTGTATCGTACACCTCATGATTGAGCTTTATTTCTTGTCCTGGTCTCATTTTTCATTTTTCAGGAAATCTCGGAGGCTAAGAACGACCTCAGAGCCAAAGGAGTAACAGTGGATTGATACTCTTATCTGGATGCTTCTGCATCGGTGCGCGCCTCGATACAAATAGTGCTAGAGAAGAGAAAGCTCCAACCTATCAGAATTTCTTGGAGAACAGGTGAAGACTTGAGATGTGATTGATGAAATTAAATTGGGCTGTGAGTGTGAACGAAGGAAGTCCGAGAGTTTTTGTTTGGTGGTATGTCATGTTCCGCAAGCCTTCGTGAGAAGCAGGTTTGGATGGTTCTTTACGTCTCGTGAAGTGACTCTACAATAGTGCAACCTGTGTTTGGCTTTACATTTTGGTAAATTAACACGTTCGGATGCGGTGGAGTCAACACACTTGACACCGGATGAGTACCTACCTACCTTGTAACAATCTAACGTTGATCTTCCGGAGTAAGATCATCAGCATGGGTTTCCATTCCATAATGATCGGCGTAATGACATGATGCACGTCTGGAGTTCGATTATCCTCCGCCATGAGTGACAAGTTCCATTGGGACTGAGGACCCGATCAAGCTTGCCAATCTGGAATGATTCTAGATGTCTTCTTTTTTCTGGCATCTAATTCGGAAGTGGTAACAATATTTCTACTCGTTCGATTCTTCGATAGAATCAAAAAACAAATAAGTCCGGCTTCGGAGAATCGAAAGGGTATCATAACCCTTCCATATCACATCCGGTTCGCGGCTTCGTCACGGTTCATGATCCAGTATCTTCGCGGCTAGCTTCTCCCGAGTTTTCTTATCTATGATCACGGTAGTCGATATATGGCCCGTCTGTTTTTTCTCACATGAGGTCTGGGATTAACCGTGCAAACTACTCATGCAGACTCTGGTTGGGAAGGCTCGCTCAGTCTGCCTCTCTAATATCCTGGCGGTTATCACAGTTCAAGTTGAGAAAATATCACGTACATACCCTGAAACGTGCGCATTACCTGCAAGCAGGGCTCAACTCAACACTCCGTCATGTTTACTTTGTTTGAGGAAGTATTTTCAATGAGGGTATAATTTAGAAGCCTTCTAACGAGCAATAAATTTTGCTCCAATTCAATGCCATTAAATCAGGTTTTTTGAGATTGGCTTATTGACCCCAAACGACTGATTACTGCGTCTCCTCGGCACCCTGATCGCTTCTTTCAAAATTGGACGATGGACTCTTGATTTGAATCAGTGCCGCAGGATGTCCTGTGCTTGTTGAAATTCGATACAAATCAAAACCATTGATCCACTTGGTTTGTTTCGTCCAAGGATACTTGATAAATAGATCTGAACTGATGTTCACACTGAATCATGATCAGTGCATTGATCTTTCGAAGATACAATGCATGGCGTCATGGTGACTGGCGTCTTATTTACTCCCCTTCTTTTCTTCCCTCCCGACTGGTAAGCCCCATCTCTGGGTCAAAAGTGATCTATCAAGTGAGTTCGTCTGCGCTCCACTCAAGAACCTTGTCAGCGGATATAATAGAAGAGACGAAAAGCATATGGGCATCTCCTCAAGACAAATTCATAGGTCATGTTTGGATGAAGATAGATAGGTAGTCTTTAGGAATGATCATGATGCCTGATGAATACTCTGTACGAAATCCTGTTCTGATTTCATGAGACGAGCGAGGCCAATTTTCTTTTGAAGGGAAGGATCGGGAAGGCTCAAATAGAGACACATGGTTGAACCCCATGAGACGTTTTCGATCACTGAAGCAAGGATTCTTATCAACGATACCGACAGCAGAGGGATCTTTCGTAATGTCGACCTGTCTTGTGCCACCAGCACTGGGAACGACCATTGAACAGCATTTGCCCTGACCTTCCCTGTCTGAAGTTTGGTTCACAGAAAAATCATACACAAACGACGATGGATCAAATTAAATTATAACTAAATGCAAGGTGATATGGATCAGGTCCAAGCAGAAATTCCGATCAAAATATACGATAGCTCCAAAATTGACAGCAAAAGATAACAAAACAGAGGAAAGAAATGTCTGTGCCAAGAGATGAGAACAAGCAGTATCCAAAATCCACTTCAGATTTCAACGCAACAAAGAACTATTCGTGTGGTGACGTTCCCCTAAGCCAACGAGAGAGGGCTTTTGGTCCCACAAACTCCGAATCCCAGACCCTGTAGCGCCCTGCTCACTTTCCTTCTGCTGTTGTTCGACAGGAACCAGCAGAAGAGGGGTGCTATTCGATGATTTAGTTGGACCGCTAGAATAAATTCTCTTCATTGATTCCTGAAGGTGGCTGGATTCTCCAGCCAAGCCAAGAACGGAAGCCACACGCTGGACTTTCCTGGACCCTGAATTAGCCTTCACTTCCTGGCTGTTACTTTTGTTGTTGTTCAGGATCTGTGTTAACTGTGGGGAAGCTGAAGCGGCTATAAACCCCGATACACCATCCACAATAACCATTGGCACAGTAGAAATACCGTACATGGGCACTGACGATATGCCCTGTGTCAGCATGCCAGACATCCCCATTCCCAGAGGCCCCCTCATGTTAACCGTTTGTATAGTGTTCATGTTGGTCATAGCTAATGCTTGTCCTTGCATTTGACTGCCCAATGCCCCCTTTCTCACCGTAGGGATACGCGTTCTAAGAGGGTCAAGAAGCATTTGAAAGGCAAAGAGCATCATGAATGCCTCGTTTCCCGAGTTCACCAACGAACACTGCGGGATTGCAACGGATGGAGATAACCGAGGAGTAGTTGAGGAGGATAAAGCGTTTCCATTGCTTGACGAGTTGTTTGTTGACACCGATGTACAGGAAGACTGCGGTTGTTGGAGGCTACGCAGAAGACCCTCAAGATTAAGCGTGCAGCTCGGTGTTCGGGGACGTTCAGTTTTTGATTCAGGTATGATGCCACGGGCACCCGCAGCATACAATGACCGTTCAAAAGTTGCCATATCGATGACAAGCACGTTATGCGGTAACTCTGCAGGAGGCAGAAGAAATTTTGGAGCAAACGTATTAGTAATTGCTGGCAATAGCTCGAAACATGATAACAGGTGCACGATGATCGGACTTCGGGTATCCAAAGCTCGCGATACTCGAACCAGAAAATATGCAGGAAACTCACTGATCTTCATCTCTTCCAGACGAGCCAGCTGGGCATGTGTTCCATATCCGACGAGCACAATCGAGTTTGAACTAGTCTCCGACTCTGGACTTGTCAAACTACTAATGGGGAGAGAGAATACATATAAGTTAGTAAAACAGAACAGCAAGACATCAATCATTGATTTATGGTAGTGCAATGGTAAGCTTGGATGACCGCATGGGCACAACTGAAGCTGACCTTGCACAATAGCCTCATTCACACTGATGAAAACTAGCTCACCTTATCACAGCTTGAATTATTTGAGGCAGCTTGGTTTTCGGCATCAACTGGCTCTCACCAAACTGTGGGGTAGAAGTAACTTAGACTCGACCAATTCCTGCGTGTTCACAAGGAGCTGGAAGACAAGGACTCACTGCGTACTGTCAAAAGAGCTTCTGGTCAGATGTATGGATGCGGGAGAGGAGGCGTGAAACAGTGAGAAGTACAAGCTCACCTGCCAGGGTAGATTAGGTGGGTACTTGTTAATTACTTTGTCTACGTATTCTTCAACAATATAGTGCCCCTTGCTACCAACGATAGCATAAGCAAGAACGGACTCAAAACTGGGATTCGAGCCCACCGATAGTTTTTGTCCGGAATAGGAGGCCAATGGCCGGATCTGTAATCGTTTTTGGTCATCCTGTAGGCGGATGTCCTTTCAAAAGGGCTTACGCATCCATATGTCCACACCTTACTGCCGCATACCCAAATTCTAGACAGCTCTTCTCATTCCTCTCACTCCATACGAAACTTAGAGCCAAAAACGTCTTGTCCCGCTTAGACCAGAGTTCCTTGATCGTTTGAGGGTCGCCAACCCGCACACGCGCGCGTTGTGCAGCAGTTACGGCAGCAGGTAATGTTGAGTACAGCTTTTTGTATGTTGAATAATCGGAGATATTGCGTAAATGGCGTAAGGACACTTCAAAAGGTGTTACCAGGAGGATATTGGGGGCTTGGGGTAAGGTTTCCCCAAATCTTCAATGTTTAGAGTATTGAAAAAGGGTGTCAACGAGCCAAAGGCAAGAGAGGGCAGGTGTGCAGCGTTGAGTCGACGTAAAGAAAAAAAATACAGGTGAATGTAGGACACTCACCTTGTTTTGATCATCTTCAAAAATGCACCAATCGAGTTCAGCCTCGTCACAATATGTGCTCGACCGGTATACGCATCTGTTACTGTGATTGTAGGCCATGAGAAGGCAAGAAAGTCCTCGAACGACGTAAAGAGATGTCCCCATGTTCGGTCAAACCTACACGCGGCAATGACAAATCGAGTGATCAGCACTGATTCAATTTACATAATTCTACACAGCATTGTTTGCCACCTGCACGCACCATGGAACGTTGTAGGTTTGGAAATACCCAATGTATGCAGAATAAATCTGATAGCAAACGGTCGATGTCAACATGGTTAGTTGTCCGTGCTGAGAAAGGGAATACCGAGTGCAAATCGTATCTCCAGCCTTTCGGGTCAACGAGGGTGAAATCAGTCATGAGCAGGCTAGGGGAGACGTGGCCGTGGTTGTGGTTAGAAGACGAAAGTGACGAATGAACAGCGAGAAAGGAGTCTTATAATAAATAGACGACACTTAAGCGCACGCGGGACTGGCATTATCGAATCGCCCTGACTCACTGAAGTAGTCCTGAATGGTGCTAGGCTTTTTTCAGGCAATTAATGTAGAATAGACTTGTTGCCCTACCCGAATTGCGGCAGAGCCTGTGGGGAGAGAAACAAGAGGCACCCTGTAGAGTAGCACCGGTCATTATACACCTGCATCAGGAGTTTCATAGCTTCAGAAACTAATGCCATCTAGAATCATTGCAAGCCGTTACAATACGTCCCAAGTTTTTTCTCAAAAAGCCAATTTCTGGCAAGGCATGCACGAACAGGGACCTGGAATGAAGCTAAACGCATACCCGGCAAAACATAAGTGCTGATTCAAATTCCAACGCTACCGAAGATCATATCCGTCACTAGATCTTCCAGCACAGACCGGAAACGAATGCAATGGCCAATAATAGTTATGCTACATACGAGAAATATTTAATCAGTGTTGGAGGTGCCCCTGTGATCTCCTCGGCAGGACATCTCAGAATGTTATTCACACATAACTCACCAGATCTTGCTTCTTCTCCGGACTTCGAAGCACAGTATGTTATTTAGTATGTTATTTCCCTTGGTCTTCCAGTATGATGGTGTGAGTAACGTCTGTTTATAGACCAGAGAAACATAACGAAAAACAACATTTTTAATCTATATCACAAGGAAATCTTCTGTGGTTATGTACGCGTCAACCGAAAAAGGTGGTTCATTCCCGTCTACTTGAGCGACCTTGGCTACCTCAATACCCGCAAGGTTGCCTTGAGCGGTAAAGTTGACTTCAACAGGGAAGAACACGGCTGCATCATCCCCGCCCACTGTGAAAATTAAAGAACCCGTTTTACTATCGCCATGAGCCGTGATGTAAGGAGTTGACCAAGACAGCGAATGTGAAGAGGGGTCCAGTGCCCATTCACCGGTGTATGACGAAACGCTTGGATATGATCCGTCACTGTGTCAACTAACATCAGATCGGCTCCGCTTATGAGGAATGCTCGCTGACTTACGGTAGAGGAATAGAGATTACAGTATCGTACAACGAGATGTTTTCATTTTCGAGTTCGTACTCGATGCTTACTTCGACAGTGCCATCGTTTGAGGGCGTTGGCCAGCAACTGACTACAAACATCCCGAAACTGAATCAAATTACCCGTTACAACCAAAGGACTTACTAGATAGGGGTACATTGCTCTCGTCTGTCCCAACATATCTCCATCTTAGAACAGCTAAACTTTGGTTGACCGGGAACGAGCGAGACGAGTCTTTGAGGGCAATGACACGCTCCTGGCCAGGTCCTAATTTCGCCACGTTTGGATGTTGCTTAAATTGTAGACTCTTTCCACCAAAGTCTGTCGTAGAAGGTGCTAGGATGATGCGGATGTTTGCCGAAAGTGGGTCGGTTATGTGAAGATTCATATCGCCCTTGAGCTCCATGGATTGGACACCACCATCATGAAGTAGTTGCAATGACAGCTTTTCTTTGATGATTATGTGAATGCTGGTTCATACTTTCAATGACGGATACCTTGCATTTCCAAGCAAAGATAATGCTCACTTTTCCGGAACCACTCCAGGGAGCCTACCTCGCCCATCATTAATTTTCTGCTGCACTGGGGGTTCAGGTACGGCTGGTGTTGGGGGACCTGAGACTTCAACCCCAACAGTAGAAGCCAGGACATCTCCACCAAGTGCATCTAATAACTCAGCTTGCTTCGTCTTCTTTGCGCCAAGTTTCATACCGCTACTCTTGAAGGCAGGTGTGCGTGCCGGCGTCGTCGTAGATATATTGCTGACATGGGAAGGTGTGTTCGACATAGGTTCAGAGGCCTCAAATCGAGCTACAGGCGCGTATCCAGAGATACCACCTCCGATGTAGTTACTTCCGCTTCCTCCTCCAACAGCTGCACGACGTTGCTGTTCGCGACGCTGCATCTCAAGCTGCTTGGCACGTCTCTTTAGTTCTTCCTTCGCTTCTGCCTCTTTGTTCTGAAGCAATTATATATGTCAACCTGGTCAACTAGACGGAGACCTAAAAAGACGTACCCTCGCGATAATTTCCTGGATCTTCTCCTCGTGACTCTCCATCTCCAAAATGCTCCTGACTTGCATCAAATTCACATTCTCCTTATACCCTAGACTGACTATTTCATCGAAAGCACCAAGCAATTCGAAAGCATTTTTTAGGATCTCTCGTTCGTCTATGCTTCTGCACAGATCAGAGACGACACGGGCGAAGAGATGCAAAGTGTCAATATCTTGTAGTATATTTGATGCTTTATTCGTGATCAGAAGAATGTAAAGATCTTCTAGGGGCTGGTAGACGAAACGCACTTCTGCTGTTTCGACAGAAGTATGCTGGGTGTTGGCAGGGATGAGTTTAGGGAATGAGGCAAGGAGAGACTCAATCCGTGGGCGAGTCATGTCACGGAATTGGCGAGAGATCACAGCTGTGATTTACGAGAATCAGAAGAGAGGTAAGTCAGCTTGGAGATGACATACGCTTCCCGCCTTTTGTGCATATCGATGCTGCTAGAACGACCTGAACAGAAATCGATGTGCACGGTCAACAATGAATGACTTTGACACGGACCATTTTCAGCAAAGGATTAGTGTGAGCGCTGAACGGGTTGATTTCCAGAGCAATCAATTACTGACTTGTTCAGTATCAGGGCAGGTGTCCAGTCGTCACATGACCTGACGGAAAAGTTTTGATATCTAAATTGGAAAACTCACAACGACACTATTCCTTCTTCTCAACCTTGTTCGGACTAATTTCTTATTGATCTCTCACTAGTCCCATCATTGATGTAGTAGCTTAGATACTATTCTCTACGGACACTGATTAGCTACTAGTCTAGTACTGTGTAGCATGATGTATACTTCAGTTCTTACAAGTTATCCTTACAATGTGACTCTCAAGCCTCTTGCTTGGTAGTCAATCTGAACATCTTTCCTGGACCTGACAATTGATCACTCCCCAAATCCTTGACCAATGTCACGTGGTGGTCTATGAATAGAAATTTTAAATGTTGATGCCTTGCTATTTCAAGATAGCCGATGTGACAGCCGTAACAGCACTTGTACAACTGACTGCTCTATTAGATATCGAGTTTCTTATCTTGAGGTGCATCGATCATCAAATAAACACTCATTTCTCACAATGCTAGACTGCGAGTGAAAAAAACTTTTGAGCTTAGGTGATGAGACATCTTGTACGACTCCTGACGGTTTGGGAAACGAGGGATCAAACATCTTGAACCAGCGGGTATATCAAGATATCGTTCAACATTCAGTGACGGTTGTATCTCACAAGCTCAAAATACAGTCAACACTCAGTGTAGAATCCATATATCCACTTTTCATGACAAACGTTAAATGTTCGTTTGATTGTTGGACCTAATTTCCTCCGCAAAGACTTCACAGCCACGATTTTGCAAGAATAGCATACTGAAGCGCAGAAGGCGACAGGTACTGAGCATTGATCGTTGATACCACACCTTCCAATCAACCATGCGGTCTCATTATGGAGATCGGTTTGATCATTCTGGTCGGTCCTCCGACGCCGTTACTGCATCATTCCATTAATCTACACTGCTTCCATGAAGAAATGGGCTTTTCTGGCCGTTTTCCGTTAAGAATGGCTCTTCCTTGTTGCGAAAGGAGGTTGTCTTGGGAAAATCATACAGGAATCGAGTACCCCACTGCCTGTAGGCATCGGAACAGTCATTTCACGGTCCCTCATATGGTGGTTCGTCTTAGAGCATGATG
>Ga0153987_1000580_pt1 | contig 11311 bp, 10 predicted proteins | sample TSNC071MetaG_FD_102279 | JGI IMG/M metagenome (GOLD analysis project Ga0153987, IMG submission 102279) | Attine ant fungus gardens microbial communities from North Carolina, USA - TSNC071 MetaG | ecosystem: Host-associated > Fungi > Mycelium > Unclassified | place: USA: North Carolina, William B...
CATTATACAACATGATGCAGGAGAAGCACAGTTAGGGAGGGCAATGTCAAAGTCAAGGCGAGCGTCAACGAAGCGAGACATGTTCCAAAGCTACGATCTATCTGTTCTGCTGTGACGAGCGAAAACCACAATTTATGTATGATTTGTGAAGCGGGAAGTCCAGGGGATCTGGAAAAGCGCAGATATGGCGTCATCAGGAAAAGCCCTCATCGTCAAATGTTATGACCACTGACATGGCGCTCTGCAGGATCCTTTGCAATTATATTTGAATCAGTGCATTGTCATTTGTGCAGGCAATGTCGGGATAAGTAGACGACAGATGTACCAATTTATTATGTCGTTGGATCTATTCTTGTCGCAGAGACGGTGTACTGCCATCAATTTTAAATTTGTTATTACTTGTTCCGTCTCTTCCATGCCGTCCTCAGCAGAACAAACTTTCCGCAATAACCTATCCCAATTTCGGTGGGCCCGAGACGGTGCAAATGACTCACAGCATGCACAACAGCCCCCCCCTCAAGGTCCTTTTTCTCGCTTCTACAGTTCCATCGGAGACTACATACCTCTGCGGTCAACTGAGACGTCCAATGAAGACGAGGCGTGGTTTGCTCTATCAAGATGGGAGAGGTCAGTGTGTCTTCATCTGTCAAAAATGGTCATTGCCAACGGTTCTTCGCAACGTCATAGGTTACTCGGATTCATAGGATCACTCGTCGGGGCCGCTGTATGTTTCTTTGTCGCATTCCTGACTTTGCCGATGCTTGCACTCAAGTATTCATACCTCCTCCGACGCTTGACTCCCAAACTCACATCGTCGTTGTCTTCTCAGACCAGCAAAATTTGCGTTGGCATTTAGGTAAAGACAAACAAACTGATTTTGAAATGGGATTCTGCCTATGTTGATATTCATTGCGTCACTTAGCTTGGGGAGTTTGCTTGTCATGTTTGGGTGCGCTACAGTCCATTCTCTAGTATATAGCTTCATATTCTTCCTGCCGGAAGGTTTTCCATTCTCATCGGTCCTATCAATCACATCAAGCACCTCGCGTCGAAGGATCGACTTCCATTTTCTCTCATTTATCTCAGTAGTTTGAGTCTGACTCTTTATTTCGCCCTCAGAGTACGTATCATCTTCCTCGGTCAATCACATGTCATCATATCCAAAACCAGGCACATTCATACTTCGGCTCCCTGATATGTGGAGGAGTCCAAGTAAGTCTTTATACGGCATCCCGTAGACACTAACCATGTGTCTGCTCCTCTTCAGGTTCTTGCACTGATAGCTTACGTTCTCGCTTATTTTCCTGGAGGAACTCAGACACTGAGGATGGGAGGTTCTCTTGCGCTTCGGGGCGCAGGGAGTCTTTTGCCCCGGTAAGGAATGAGGAGCCTCAGTCACTCTCTATTTAACTCTGCACATGCTCTCCCTTTGATACATTCTTGATAATTTCGAGTCAAAAAGATATGATGACATTAGTTCTTATGATTATTTACAACAAATCAGTGGGGTTAGGTTGATACAAGCAATGGATATAAACACCAATCAACCACATGGATCAATTAAAACCATCTCCAGATCGTAGGTCATCCAACACAATCCTTCAGACGACAAGTCATGATTTCGATGTAAGCTTGGCGAGACTGCCAATCTCTACCCAAAGACTCCTCATCCTAAGCCACGTCAGTTATTCAAAGCAAATTCAAATATGGATCGAGAAACTCACGAATTCCAACGATGAGATGCGTTGCAGTAAGGGGTTCAACCTCTTCTTAATTTCTTCACGGAATTCGTCCTGGTTCGGGATAGCCGACAGGCGCATAACGCTTGTAGCTTGTTGAGGAGGATTGTCCATACTTTTGGGGTTTGCGTAAAACTCTAAATGACGCCAAAGTAACAACAGAAGCATCTCATGTGTATCTAATATCCATCAGTATGATGAGCTTTCCTGATTATTCAAGAGTACACACCACAAAGTGTTTTCACCGTCACGTTTGACCGTCGCTTCATTTTCTCGATCTCTTGACATACAAGTGTCCTTTTCTGCTCAGTGTCTAGTTCGTTTAGCAGTGACACTTGGACATGTCGAAGAATCTCCTTCACATCCTCAACGACAATATGATGTTTATTAATAAGTTCGGCTCTAAGGTCAGATATTTGCTTGAGTGTGGCCGCAATGTCATCTGAGATAAAACCAATGGCATGCATCATGTCGCCGATAGTAGGGACAGTAACTGAAGATCGCATTAGCAGGGCAGTATGATCGATTTCAGGGAGGCTGCCGTACCGGTGAAGCGTGAACCTATCTCATTTATCAAGGTCGTGCTGGTCATGGGCGAAATCGCAAGAGTAATTTCGGGCTCTGCAACAAAAAGTAAAACAACAACAACAACAACATAGTGCCAGCAGGACAAACCCGTAAAATCACTCGAAGCGCCGACATACGAAGCAATCGCTTTGCGTATGAGGCGCTCTTTCCCAACAAGTGTGGCATCAAATAGAGACCCTGAAGAATTACCTGTTAATCACGTTAGTGACCGTCTGAATACAGGCTAATTTAAGGTTCACCGAACGCTGGTAGCCTTGCATTTTGCAGTTCAAGTTCACTCTGAGGAACGACGGCACTAAAGCAACGATTTCGACTCATTGATCGAGTCGCCAGAGTCAAGATTGCAACGTGGAGAGCGCCGAAGCCGGAGTTTGGTGCCAACTGGTTCAAAGTAAAACCAACGTTAACGGTGAAGTTGAAGGTAAATTCTCACCACTTCAAACTTTGGGACGGAGGGTAAAATGCTAGTGCATAGCCTAATGATGAGATAGATCTCATCAAGGATTTCAAGGGATGTGTGATCTGCGTCATTTTTTAGGAGTATGACAATCGTGGATCCATGATTTGAGAGAAACTCTAAAACCTGTTCAACGAATGAGTCCAAGAAATACTCTACTGAAATATCTGATTACCTGTTTTGTAGCCGTAACATGCTTGTTACCCAGAGTAGTAAGGATGCCACTGATGACTTGGAGAGCAGGCATGAAGAGTTGGTGGTAACGTTGAATAGCTGTGGGTAGAAATGAGTCTTTGTGTATGTTAGTTCAGCAGTGGTTAAGTCACGGAATTCATACCCATAAACGATTGATTAGATTCAGGTCTTGCATCGAGGTAGTCGCATTTTGCTAGAAGGGAAATAATTCCAAACTTAAGAAGCTTTTCTGCGCCCAACCGGGTCTGTGACATCTGGTTGAATAGTGAAAATTTCGCCTCGTAGACATAGAGATTATTTAAATCATCTGAAGAGAGATCAACAACTACCAAAAGATGGAGAGATGAAGGCAGAGCATACCGGGTTCAGGTTTCAGAATGGACTGGAGTTTTTCATCGCTCTCCTTCAAATCCTCCACAAAGTTGGACAGGATACCGTCTTTTGAGAGGGCAGTGATAACTACCGACTGTTTTCCTTGCTCACCGAACTGCACAAGGGCATCGAGCAATATGAACGCGATTGTTTTCCACACCTCTATGCCATCAATAGCATCTCTAGCTATGACAACGACTAATGGATCAATGTCATCCCGCATGAAATTCAGAGTACCAGAGAGGAGTGCTGGAGTGCTGAAGGATTTGCTCTGGATTGAGCTTACTGGAATTAGTGGCTGGCTCTGGCTCAATGAACCAGAGAGAGGCGTGGACATAGCCAGACTTGAAAAGTCAGGAGCTCCGTTCGAGGATGCGATAAGGTGAATAAGATTGACAAGGGCAGCATATAAATTTCCCCTAACAAGCTCCATACGGTTGCTGTCCAGAATGCCTTTCAGGATATTGTGTAAGATCATGCACAGCCTTTCTGTCGGCAATGACCCGGATTCCGGATTCCCACCAACGGACTGTAAGATGATCTGATGTTGTCTGTCCTCTCGTAATTTCGTCACCAAAGAGAGAACGGTCTCAGCTAAAAGAACATAAACACTCTCGCCGAAGTTACTAGCATGCTCAGCTGTAGGAAGAACATGGAGAAGATCGAAGAGTATGCTCTCTCGACGATCATGAGGAAGTCGATCGAAACATCTCATGAGACACATATCCAAAAGCTGTTTCCAGGCTTGAAATCCCTCAATCAATGCATGCAAAATGTTGCGACGATGATTTTCTATCGCACAGCTCTCCACAATATACGTTATCTCCTTCTTCAATTGTTCCGACTGAGCCACAGTTGTAATCAATCCTTGAGCATGCAACGACTTCTTTGCGCCAGATATTAGTGCCAACACTGCGGTCCGATCTACAACTTCACAACCAAAAGCATCAAGACGTTTGCAAGATCCAAAATTGAGATTGGAAAGATATTGAAGAGTTTGTGGATGCGTTTGGAGACTGTCAGCCCAATCAAACATCAGCGACTGCAAAAAGTCGATAATGCGCATTCGTGATTGGCTTATTCCCTGGAAAAAGGGGAAACCAGACGCATCTTCGCAGTCCACATTCGTGCCAAACAAGATATCCAATAATTCAGCGATGCCCTTGGATTGGCCCCTATCAATAAGAACCTGTAGTTCTAGTGCAGCAAGGCGACAAACGTGCGACCTCAGACGAAGGAATGCAGATAGTAGAGGGATGGTCGTAGTGATGATATTTCCATCCTCATATCGTACTTGAATGAAGGGATCTTGAACCGCTGAGGGTGTTACTGAGGGTAAATTCATGAGTTGTCTTGCAAAAAAGTTGTATCTTGTCCTGAGATATCTTGTCGAGAACTCTGAAGTCCTCGGGTGTACACAAAGATTCCAAATCACTTTATAACAACGTTCAGCCAGTCCAGGAAGTGATGAAACGAGTGATGTGGCACCACGGCTTTCTTCTCTCTCCGTCTCTTTCAATCTGGGATCACTAGTGTCCAAAAGACGCAGCAGTGCAGGGAGAGTGGTATGATATATAGGTGGATCTTCAATTTTCTGTTCTTTCACAGTCCCGCCCAGTAAAAAGTAGTGTGCAATATTAGGATATGGCCGATCTTGCTCGGTGCCCCGAACCAGGAGCTCCAAGGCACACAGTCGGATAGCTTGTGGTAATTGATGTGTATCTTCATCAGGATCGGGAGCACCAGCGCCAGTCACCTCCTCTGCGAAAGTCTCTGCTACCCAAATGTCATCCAACGACTCGACGCCTATGATTCTCATGAAGCCACCAAGAATCCTTTCAGAATCTCTACTCCGTTCAATAAGCGTGATGATTGTCGGAGAACTAGTAGAACTGCAGAGCAAAGACAAGACCTTGATAGAAAGAAGTGACAGTTCAGGGTATGAGGAATATGACATGTAAGTTGCGATGGACGGTATGCAGAGAGCGCCGAATGAAAGGCTTTGGTCAAAACGAGTGTAATAAGACCTCGGATGAATCACGCTTGCGAAAGTAGCATTATTATGATCAGAAAGGAGTGGCACAAGAACATCCAAGAACAGATCCTGGATCTCCAAAACCCGATGGACAATCCTCATAGTGCGAACAATCGTGTTCCGAAAGAAAGGCTCCTCTTCTGCTAGATTCCTATCAAAGCCCTCCACACCCTCAATGATGTAAGAGAGAATGCTATTTTGCAATGGTGTACAAGTCAGAAGACGGATCATGATATCATAACCAGGATGTGAAACCAGAGAAAGCAATCTTTCGGTTCTAAGAGAAGTTTCTTCGTTCACGTTTATTAGAGGTTCAAGGTCGTAACTCGCAAGTGCGCGCTCAATGAAGGTGAGGCAAAGGTCATTTATCTCCCATCTGTCAGAGGCCTGAGAGTACTCCCGGCTCGAAATATTGGCGAATACATTGTCAATGACAAAGGCAGAGAATGGGCCAATTCCAGGGAGGCGATACGGGTGCCCTAAATTCTCGGGTATGGTGCTGATCAGTTGGAAGTCAATGAGCCGTTCCTTCAAAGGTATACGCTTGGGTGTATGAATCAGCGTCCCAAGGAGTCGCAGGAATGGGACAGTTACAGGATACATCTTGTGTGTCGTTTCAATCTGCTCCAACTCCAGTTCTACACCCTTTCCAGACGCCAGCGCATTTACTCCGCTAGGGGTACATGAACGTACATTGATGACCTCAGAACGCTCCATCAGAGTCCACACAGCTCTACAGATATCTATTCCTGGAATCCCAGCACCTGGTTCACAGAAGGCAGCAAGGGCGTCAAATATCGAACCCTTTAGTTCAAGGGGAATGCCAACCGTAATCAAACTGATCAATGTTGGGATCGCACGGAACTGGGTGTGACTAGAGATAGTCGTGCGGACGGCAACGGAGTATCTGATAGTTGTTGTTAGAAGGCGCAAGAATGATTGTGCACACATGACATCAGCAGAATCAGCGGAAAATGTTGCTCTCGAAGGGGGATTAGAAACGTCGTTAAATGAACCAAGCATCTGGTTCTGAGGTACACCTCGGACATTAGCAGCATTTTGTGTCCAATTGTCCAGAAGCTTGAAGATAGCGATCCAAGAGATACTGGGACCATTAGTGGACGATGGTCGAAGCGACCCTCCCATCACAACTTCTGCACTTCCGCGAGCCATGAAGTTGTATGCCAGCTCGCTACACTGCTGTCCTTTTGCCAGGCCACCCAACATATCGTACAATGCAGTCAAAAGAGGAAGGTCTTGAATTGAAGTAGACCAGATTGCCCACTGCAAAAATGAAGGCAGTCGTCCCGTCATCATTTCCAAATATTCCATGTAAGACAATTTTGAATGGTCCACAGGTGTTGCACCCCAGAACTGTAATCCACGCTCAGGTGGAAGGGCAGAATAAAGTATGCCAATCAGTGTGTACAAGGCAGCGATGTCATTTCTGGTTGGAGATTCGGGGTTTTCTGGTTCCGGAGGAACACTTGCAGAAAAGCGAGTCGAAACATTACGTGCTCGATCTCTCGTGTGTGCAATATCCTCTTGTCTTTGTTTGACCTTCCTCAACTCAGACGAAGCATGAGTAATGAGGGTTCGAAGTAGCGTTTCATATGTCTGCAAGACAATGTCGCAGAAATCTTCAGAGGGAGCTTCGGGTTGGTCCTGACTCTCTACCACCGGCTGTGTTGAAGCGAGTGAGCGTTTGGTTACCAGTTGTTGTACAGAGGCTTTAAGGTAGGTGAATGCATCGCCTTGTACACCATTCCAGACTTGTTTTTCCAACTCTTCTGCCCTAAAACCTTCTTTATTTTCAAGCGAGCGATCATGATGCCTTGCCTCTATCAAGAACAAGACCCATTTTAGAAGAATGGTCGCTTTCAAACCTTGTTCTTTCCAAACCATTGAGGACCCGAGAATCTGGGTCATGGAAGTGACTGTTGCCTTGTCAGACACAAGTTTATGCCTGAGCTGACCAGAAGAGCTCGAAGGATCAGCAGGATCGAAAGCGAGAAGGATAGTGACAAGGAAATAGTAAGTGAGAGGATGTGTAGGGTTTTTGGCCAACCACTCAACGATGAATTTAACTTCATCGGAGGAAAGGTGGCCAAGACACGAGATAGAGGATAGAGTAATGGCTAAGGATCTTCGTTCGTATCTGAGTGACTCGTATCGGGAATTCAGGATCTCAAAACCGAGGGATGGCGTCCCTACAAAGTATTCATTCTCAAAATATTCAGAGCCAAGTAGGAGACTGACCTTGGCCAACAGGCACAGCCGTATTAGTCGCTGCTCCTCGCCGTGCATTATCTGCTTGGGCAACGAGAACGTTCAACTGCTCAATCTGCTTCCAAATCCTTTTGACGAGAGTGAGGCTTCCATCTTGACCCGACGAAGCTGGTACAAGCTCAGCAACAAAGTAACGAGCTAGTCGCACGTATACTTGATTATTTATGTTGGAATCAACTGCCTTTGCAGCGTCAACGAGGCACCTTAGTGAATCAACTAAGTGCCGCCGGCGAAGATGGAATAACTCTACGGTCAATTCTAGACTCGTGACAGAATCGATGCCAGGATGTTCTTTGACCACGTCATCTAAAAGGGTTGCGATGTATCGTTCCGAACATTCGAAGTGTTGCGAGAGAAATAGCACTTGCTTGGCAAATTCAGGATTGATTGCCACTTGCCTGTTCTCTATAACCGTCTTTCCTGGGTTGATGATTTCAGGAATACTGAGTAATAAATTCAAAAAACCAACAAACCTGATTCAATCTCCTTCTGTTCTTCTGAATTTCTTGACCCAGCATGCAGCAGTGCGAGTAGGCGCGGTTTTTGGACCATAAGCTCGTCGAAAAGTTCCTGCTCATCATAAGAGGCACTTTCAGGCAAAAAGACACTGAGCAAAGCCTCCCGAAGTTCCGAAATTGACCTCATAACAAGGAATTACCCGCCCTGTCCTGGTAGAGAGTTGTGGATACCAAGTTGACTTTCCAAGGCGCGTTGAACGCGTTAGCAAATAGATACAAATATTTGACTCCTAAAGTTATTTGATATCATTGTAGTGATACACTATCCCACTTATCAACATAGGATTATGAACCGATCGTATTATATACTACGTAGCCATAAGTATCCAGAATAACTTACAACCAAGAATATCATTGACAATGTCTAACCAGCAATCTCACTTCTGCTTCGATTTCATCCTTTTCCAATAATCCTTGACCGCGTCTTCAGCATCATCCAGAAGGTTTACTTCTGATTCCCATGTTGCCTCAGACGCTGGATAACCCCACCAACACACTAGATATTCCCTCCCTCTTGTGGTATTACGGTGTAACTCGAGGTGGCTGATCGAGTACCGCTTCTCCACGACAAGCTTTCTATTTTTCCTCACACGGGGTATCTTCCTCGCGGGATGTTTCCAAGCCTGAGGAAGCACAGCCTTCGGTAGCGGAGATTTGTTTTCGTGTTTCCGCCAGAGCTCGTTTCGTTTTCCCTTCAATCCCGGATGAGCAAGGCGGGAGTATTTATCCACCTCGCACAAGGTGTGTTCCACATCGGAAACGTCCATGGGAAGACCAGCTGGTCCAAGCAATGGCGACTTTAGACCAAGCCGCTCGAAATGATGGCTCTGGTTATCCACCAACCATCGGATAACCTCTACCTCAAAATAGGGATCGGCGTGTCTGCCATCCGTCATGCCAGATTTGCCGAAGATCTTGTTGAGCCCTGAAGAAGCACCCGGTCCTGGAACAACGAAGTCATTACGGTGGAAATTGAGTAATTTGCTATAAGAGAGGTTCAATATTAACTGGTAAGTTGAGAATTCTCCCAAGCTTGGAAAAGAAATCAGCCATTCGTAAATATCAGCCATATGGCGTGCGCTCATGCATTTTTGATGAAGTTTATTTTGCATGAGGACCTCCAGCAGAACCAGATGATTGACAAAACCATCTGGGCTTTCAAGTTTTGGGGCAGGTTTTTGAAAAGCACCAGTATAGAGAGTTTTTCCTGCAGCCTTTGCTCTACGCAAGATAGCTGCATAGTTTGAATGACTGTAGGTAGTCCACGTCAGTGGTCCGGCTTTAGCGCTGAGCAATTCCCAGGTTTCAATCTTGGTGAACAAATTGAAGAGAACAATTCGAAAGGCGATTTCCTCTGGGTTCTGTGGTCCCTTTTCGATGACTTCACGAATGATGTACTGGCTTAATTTATCCAAGACGCGAAAAGTGTTGCAGAAGAAATACGATTGGAGAATGGAGTCTTCAGTCCATCTATAAATCGGAACTAGTTAACTGTACGACAACGCCGAAAGACCTACTTACGGTGACAGTTTTCCGGCTCTGCGCCGGTCATCAAGCGCTTTTCTCTCTGCCGCAAACTTCCAGAATGTATCAAAAGCGATTGTTGGGTTGAGAGTCACTCCAGAAATCACGATAGATTCGCGCCTATTACGAATGATTTTTGGAGGCACTTTACACTTATGCTCTATGGAGCAGAGTGCTCTGTACAGAGAATGTGAGAAAGCACGTGAGGAGGGGTATATTGGATGCGAGTCGTGCGAAGTAGCATCATTTGCCCTCCTGGAAACAGGCATATGATATTTAGGACGCCTGCGATCAAAAACCGCGCCTATCAGCAACTTATAAGGACAAAGTAGATACTACATACCAAATGACACGTTGACCAGAAAAGAGACTGTGCTGTTGAGGGAGGGGAGAGAAAAAGCTGCCTCTCAAGTTTCTCACGTTCAAATATCAACCATTGAATGAAAGTAACTAAATTTTGTATGCTATATCAACTAGGTCAGGAAAGATTTTTCATTCAGGGTTAGCTTAGGGAATCTTTGTTGACCAGCCCCATTTCTCTTTCCATTCCAATTCATTGTTATCAAAAAAATTCTACTCTGATTCATTGCAATCCCTTGTCATGAACCGCCTCTTCGAACCATTGACTAGCCACCAAAGCTAAGTCAATATTTATATTTCTTGTCAACAAGTTCTTCTTGTCAACTCAGACATTGAGTGGGACCTTGAGTTAATGCCAACTTGGGATCCTTACACTAGAACTTGTTTCCATCTTCCAGCAACTGCTCACCAAGAGCCTTTGCTTATTCACTTACAAACATTGGTGTCATGCTGGTGTCCTCTTCCATATCACAAATCTTCTTGACTTAGGACATCACATCCAAAGTTATATCCATACATAAGCAGGCCCTAGCTTCAAGGGGTACTACTAGTGGGGAGACATTGGAGATAGATAATTGGTGCATTTTGCTCAGATCACCAGTTGAGACCAGACCTATAAGGAATCTGAGGGCTGACCAGAATGAAGCCTCTGTCCTAACTCAAGGTTATGGTACCAAAAGAACTTGATAGAGTTCCCGCTCAATTGTGCCTAGACTTTATACTACTTTACATGGTCTGTGCACATCACTGACTAAGCAGGTACTCTATGACTCATCTACTGATCCTATCTTATCTTCCCCATCACTGATTGGCAAAGCATAGAGAATCTAGGCCTACAAGTCTATATAAGGGTCAGCTAGCCCTTTTATGTCCGAATTAAGTCCCAATCCATTGTCTTCTATTTCTACAATCCTTAGAGTGTCTTCTTCCTCTGAGTACATATCATACAATCCTTCTATGGGGTCTAGTCAGTTCATAACATTACCCTCCCTTTTAAGATTCTTCCTCTAGAAGAATTTACTGTCTTTCTATTTTCTTCAGCTCCTCTCCAACTTCTCCAAATACTCCTTCTCAAACCTCCTGTTGTCCCATCCATTGTTATAAAACAGCTAACATGGCTAGGTCATTTTAGTCTTCTTTTTCTTTAGTTCACAGAAGCATAGGAAAGGATGTCACACAGGTATGACATCACAGGTTAGATAAGGAGTCACAGTCATGTCACACATGATGTCAC
>Ga0153987_1000581_pt1 | contig 11294 bp, 15 predicted proteins | sample TSNC071MetaG_FD_102279 | JGI IMG/M metagenome (GOLD analysis project Ga0153987, IMG submission 102279) | Attine ant fungus gardens microbial communities from North Carolina, USA - TSNC071 MetaG | ecosystem: Host-associated > Fungi > Mycelium > Unclassified | place: USA: North Carolina, William B...
AAGCCGGGGGGGGAGGGGCTTGACCAATTTCATCACGGAGGGGAAGATCCTGCTTACGCCAAGATTCAAAAGTGATGCAGGTATTGTTTCGGGATGGTTTGCTGATAAGGAGCCAAACCAATTCGACTCAGCTCGAGGCAGATTCGAAAAAAAAAAGAAGAACGTTGGTGTCATTCGTTGCGCCCATACGGTTATTAGTAGGTCCTATCATCTCCTCGGAGCCACCACGAGGGTGCCACTAAACCACTTTCGAAACAGAATTAGAAAAAATCATTCTGACTACCAAACCAGTTACCGGTTTTGGTGCTTGCATTCCATTCCAATCGTAAAATTAGCTACAGTCCCGCTAAAACATAAATGATCATCTTGCTGAAACCGACAACCTCCAGTCTTCCAGTGCTCCATGTGCAACTGTTTTGAGTTGAAAGAATGCAAGTATTCGAGTTTGAGAAATTTCATTTTCGAGTTAAATTTATTTACTTGGATGTCAAAACACAAGTGGAATTACGTTTCTCCATACACCAGCCTCTCAACAATCTCCTTGACTCTCCGCGCATCAGCTCTCCCTCTTGATTCCTTCACCACAAAACCAACAATTCTATTCAACACATTCTTATTTCCTTTCTTGACCGCCACGACCTCGGCAGTGAGTTCCGCTACTGCCTTTTCACAGATCCCTATCAGTGGATCTTGGGTCTGCAGACCGCAAGTCGATGACAAGGCGAGAAGATCGAGATCAGAGGCGATTTTCAGGATAGAGTCGGTGGATGGGTTTGTCAACATATGTCGAATGAGCTGCTTCCCTGTTGTGCCTGTGTGTGCGTATGAGACAATGAACATTGAAAGAAGGCTACTTTACCTGTGATAGTGTTACATTGAACCATGTCTATGAGTTCACCCAACTGCGAAGCGGATATTGTGTTTTGCTGAAATGTTTTTTTCTGGGAGGCAAGTTGGCCCAAGAGTTCTTGTGTGACCCTGTTGGAGAAAACTCTCAAGGCTTGCCGCAGAAGAGAGCACAGGACGTACCAATTGGCAACGATCTTTGGGTCCCTTTTTTTTCGCTTTGGATTTCCAAAGCCGTGGACGATTTTGTCGAAATACGTGATAGCACTTGTTTCTCCGGGATCTTGACCGTCATATCTTACTTGACGTCCACTGTCGATGCCTAACAGGACGTTGACGTTCCTGTCTGAGAGAGCATATGTTTGTTCTAGTCGTGTACGTGTCTGCCATGGGAGCTCGGGAAGAGATGAGCGGATGCCGTCGATGCGTTCCTGGATATAAGAGATCGAGCAAGATGAACACGGGGGTGGCAGTGGCAGAAAGAGTACCTTGCTTAAACGAAGAACACCGAGGTTTGGGTCAGGCATGTATCTGTAGTCGGGAGCATGTTCCTTTGACCTGAGCCTGAAAGTTTGGAATGTGATTTCGTCAAAGCCTCGAGTTTCTTGTTGGAGAGGTGTTTCTGGAGAGTCTGCGAGCAAGGCGGATTGTCTGTGAATTTCATATGCTACAAGGAATGTTAGATTGGATGGGCAGAGTAGGTGGTAGACAGACTGATAGCAGCGGTGATAAATTTGATACTGTTAAGGTTTGTTATCTCACAGCGGGTGCCAGAGGCAGGAGGGGCACCGATAGGGCTGATGGAAACGTTGACGTCGCAGCGAAGAGAACCCTTGGGGACAAATAAGTGTTTGGATGTGGGAATCGTGAAAAGTCATACATCTTCCATGTTTGCGTCGCTGGAACCTACCGCTCGAAGAAGGGACTGAAGAGAACGGACATAGGCGGCAGCATCTTCTGGGGAACTGGAAAAGTTGGTGTGTTAGGGGGGCGAAAATAGATGAAAAGCGCACCGTAGATCAGGTTCGGAGACTATTTCCATCAAGCCGATTCCTGCTCTGTTCAGGTCGATATGGGATGAGCGGGATCGGGGGAGAAAGGTGGATTTTGCAGTGTCCTGGATTCCATGCTAGAGGGAGGAACATGGTGCAAGGAAGAGACTTACCTGTTCAAGTTGGATTTGTTTTATGCGAATGGGAGATGTTCCGGGGATAGACAACAAGCCATGTCTGGCGAGGGGGGCTGGGAAGAGAGTGAAGGGATGAATGGGGGCAGATGGGAGCGCTGACCGTATTGTTGGGTGATTTGGTAGCCGAGAGGGAGATCGGAGTAAAAATAGTGTTTCCGGTCAAAGGAGGAGTGGTTTTGGATGGAGCACTGGAGCGCAACTGCAGTGCGGAGAGCCAGGTCGACACATGTGGGGTTGAGTGTCTGGAGAAAAGTGAGCCTAGGAACAGATAAAAAAACAGAAAACATATTGGGAGAGCTCCAGGGAAGGCTGCATCGAGGACGGCGACAGCAGAATTGGCAGGGCCTGTCTGATTTTTGCTTTGCGAAAACAGCTTGTGTCGACTTTTGATCTGTGCATGTGACTCAATCCCGATGACTGCCTGCCAGTCGCGGCCTGCAAAACGACGGAGCATGGCAGTCGCGTGACGAGTACACTGTGACCTATCTCCACGTGACAGTTTCACACGTGCCTGTACACGTGACCCTGAGTGCAGTCCAGCACGTGCCCACTGGCAGCCTATGGCCCGCCACGCCAGAGACAGCCCTGACCCAAGTCAGGGCTCAAAGCGGCCACGGATCCTGCCGGACACCGTCGCCGCCGTCCACAACAGCGACCCCGCATCGCTCTTTGCGCCGCTCCTCTTCGACCACAACTCCATCGCCGCCCTAAGCTCCTCGTACCGGGCCAACACCCCCTTCAAGCATGCCCTCATCCAGCAGCTCTTCCACGACAACCTCCTCGTCAAGGTCAAGGACGAGTGCGTTTCCCAGCTCTCCTTTACCGAGAAAGAGACGGACATATACAAGGTATTTTCCCTTTTCTTTGTCGCAGCTCGTTGCAAACAGTCTGCACAGGTCAATCAGACAGGCGACCTCGCGTCCCTCGACTTCCTTTCTCCAGACCAGATAGTCCTCCTCCCGAACCTCCTCGCCCTTCGCGATGCCCTCTACTCGCCCCAGTTCCGCAGCTTCCTGCGTGCAGTCACCGGCTGCGGTCCTCTCTCTGGGCTCAAGCAGGACATGTCTGTCAATTCCTACTCCAAAGGCTGCCATCTCCTCAATCACGACGATGTCATTGGCACTCGTCGCCTCTCCTACATCCTCTACATGCCGCTCCCACATTATCACATCTGGCAGAACGACTGGGGCGGCGCCCTCGAACTCTACTCGGTCTCAACAGCCCCCGACGGCTCTCTCGAACCAGATCCTATTCCTGTAAAGAGCATACCACCCAGCTGGAACCAGTTTGTCTTCTTTGAGGTTCAGCCTGGCCAGAGCTTTCATTCCGTCCAAGAAGTCGTCGTCGGCGGAGATGAAGATGGACGAGAACGACTCAGCATCAGCGGATGGTTCCATGCAGCACAAGAGTACGAAGAAGGGTATATTCCTGACAAAATCACTTCACCCTACAAAAGCTCTCGAGAGCAGCTGGTGCGTACCCTGTCCCTTGATCAAATCCTCCCAATTATCCATTCCCCAAGCAATCAACCCACGTCCAATTCAGACCCTATGCCTACACAGATGAAAACGCCCTTGCTACAGCTATGACTCTTCCAGAACACCATGCTGCCTTTCTCTCTGAATTTCTCAATCCAGTATACCTTCAGCCTCGAACAATGAAAGCCCTCGCAATACGCTTTGCAGAAGAATCTTCTCTCGAGTTATACTATTTTCTTTCCAATGATCTTGCTCAAGCCCTTGAAAATCGTCTCCGTGATTTAGACGCAAAAGATGGCCTCGGTCCCGACAGACCATCACCCATCCCGCCTCACACAGCTGCTATAGCTTCATCTTTCAATCAGTCAAATTGGAGGCTCCGTGGCCCTCCACATAAATGGCGCTACTGCACTCTCGCTCCAAGATCTGTCAACGCAAAGTCTGCTATTGCAGTCGAGCCCCGCGCAGCACAACCCTCATCAGATGAAATTTTACGCTCACTACAAGATGAACTTTTCCCTTCTGATCCTTTTCGTGCTTGGTTGGCCATCGTTGCTAGCTTGGTGCCTTTAGGGTGGTCTTGTGAGGCCAGACGATTCCGCCCTGGATTAGATTATACACTTGCGACAAGTGATGATAAGGAGGCGAGGCTGGATGTCGTTCTTGGATTGACTCCAGAGACAAGGGGCCCAAATGGTGGCACAAATGAGAAGAGCAATGCAATGAGTGTCGGGAATGGAGAGGATGGCAGGCAAACAGGGTGGCAGGCTGCCGAGTGGGGTGGTTGGGAAGTAAGTCATGCCTTTCGTCTCTGAAGAAAATATCCATAGCTTTTTCAGTGTTACATGGCCCCACATGACGAGGAAGATGATCCCTCGATATACAGATCTGGGAAACAACACAATCCACCACCTGCATCCACGTCGACCAGCAATAGGAGCTTTGCGACCCCCACCACCACGATGGCTTCATCATCAGGATTTCCAGTGGACCATGAAAATCCCCTCTTTCGTCTCCCATTTCATCACCTATCCTCCAATCCCGATACAGAAATGCGGGACTCTAGTGCAGACGATGACGATGATACTGACACGCTCTTGACTGTCCAGCCTAGTTTCAACCGTTTATTGTTGGTGTTAAGAGATGAGAGAGTGATGAAGTTTGTAAAATATGTTTCTGCGTCCGCGGAGGGATCGAGGTGGGATGTGTGTGGTGAATATGAGGTGGGTATGGTTCAGGCGGAGGACGAAAGTGGTAGGAAGTGATCTTTGAGTGATCTTTGAGCCGTTTTTCTTTTGGCTGGTGATATTGCATACGACTTGAACCGTCCTTTTTTGAAACGCTGAGAGATGGCGAACCGGAGCGCAAAGGCGGGAAAAATATCGAATACGGAACATGAACGGGAGAGTAATGTAATGTGATCTGTGATACAAGGGACAGATGTACAATGTTGATCTATAGACCCATCTCTGCTTTCTCTTTTTTTTGAGACGACTACATTTCCAAAGTTTTCAGCTTTTGTATCTATGACTAGACAACCAAGTCTTCAACAATGTAGGTGATTCACTTTCCCCCAGGTAGAGAATAGGTCAGAGGATGGACGTCGGAAGAAGTAACAACACAATTCAATTTTGAAATTCAACTGCAGAGTGCCATGCTTCAAAAAGTAATTTTCTGTCCCAGACTAGGGACAATGGCAGCACTCTCGCGTTTAGCAAGTGCAAGCGCAGCTCCTGGTTTCGGCCTCCCCTTTAGTTTTCTTCCTCCACGATCCCTTGCCGCTGGTGGGTTCAATTTTGACTGAGAAACGTTTCGTTCCAAAAAGTTGCTTTGCGTCGATTCGACTTTCTCGTCAACCTCGGTTTTCTTGTGGGATGAGGTAACCTTGTTGTTCGCTTTTGGTTTTTGTCTCGCCCGAATTGTGGGTTCAATGGCATGTCCAGAAGATTTTTGATTTGGACCCTTGGGCGCGCCACGACGGACGGCGTCTGCACTCGCATACTCTACTACAAGGTCTCTTCCGTTAAGGTGATGGTTCCTAAGGTTGACAAGTGCACTCGTCGCATGTTCTGTCGTTTTAAAGTCGACAAAAGCAAACCTGGAAAAGAACAATTGTTATTTGATTTTATACTTTTGAGAGCATGAAAAAAAACACCACCACCACCACCACCAAAAAACAATGTATACATACCCTTTGCATTTCCCAGAGTCCTCAAACGTACTCAAACGAACCTTTCGTATCCAAGCCGATTCGTGAAGAAGATCACTTCCCTTGTTGTTGTTGTTTTCCTCTTCTTCCTCTTCTTTGTTTGATCTCCTCCGCCTGTGTTTTTCCTTGTCGTCGTGATGGGCTTCAAGTAACTCTCGTATCGAATCCTCCGTCGTATCGAAACTGAGGTTTCCAAAGAAGAGAGTAGGCGCCGGCGGCTGTTTTTGATTCTTGAGAACCTTTTGTGCACTTTTGGAGAGCGATTTTTTCACTCCGGTTGATGTTGTCATCGTCATTTCAGTAGTAGATGGTCGTCCCGTGAAATCATCACCTACAAGTCAGTCAGTCGTTTCTTTTTTTTTCCTATCCAATATCATTTGAAACTCACCATCTTTGATTAGCAGTTTTCGTCCGAGCAAAGGTTGTTCAGAAAGTGCAATAGCCGTTTTTTTCGCTTCAGGCGTTTCAAAGTCGATGTACGCAAAGCTGTAGGAGAAGAGGCATGAGAGACGAAAGGGAGAGAGAGATGAATCTCACCCTTGATTTTCTAATCTCATTCCAGGTCCTTTTACCACCTTTGTTGGCATGTTGATCCTCATAGCCTCCACAGCACCCTTCTCCTTAAAAAATGCCCTAATGTTTTCTTCTGTTGTCTTGAACGACATGTTCCCGACCCAGACAGAGTTTTGTCGTTTGATAGCCTTGACTGCGTGGTTTGAACCCGCAATCCCATCCTTCAGCTTTCTCTTCTTCTTCCTTGGTACACTGGAATCATCTCCTCGATCGAGGGAATTCAATTCTGCCCTTTTTCGTCTCCGTTTAGCTGCATGGGATAACACAGGCAGATTGTCCTCTTCTTCAACAGGTGGCTCTGACTCGCCATTTTGCAGCCCAGAACTCAAGGTATCTGAGTCAGCGTCAACCTGATCCTCAGCCGTTCGTTTTCGTTTAAATCTTGTTGGCGCAGGAGAACTGGACGAGGATGGGGAGTTCATTTTCCAGAAGTTTGGTGCTTGTGACTTCATTTATGATAATTCGCACGTTATGAATAGAAATGATTTGTAAGATACAACATGTGCTTCTAGCAGACCTAAGAAAGTTGTTGGGAAAGACTGGACGATGAAGGGTAACAAGTAGTCAGAGAAGAAAAATGTGCAACTCATCCTGATGAAAATCAATAAAATGAACATAGAAATGAATGCTGCAAGAAAGACAAGAAAAGTAAATCAAAAGTAAATCAGAGGCAATGCCACTACTGTTACAAGCCATTCATGCTCGAACACTCTTCTTCATTGACATTGACCTCTTCCTCTCTGCATCCCGTAACACTGACTTGGGACCTTTTCTTGCCATAGCCCACAAGAATACTAGCATGATGATTGCAAACTGCAACCACATCCATACTTCAAGCATGATTCCTCCTACTGTCGACTTCGAAATCTCACTTGTGTGAGACCTAGCCGATGATAGATTATCTTCACTACTATAAATCTCCTCTTCTTCTCTCTTTGGACCACCAGCTTGGTGACCAAGGCCCACGTTAGTGGTGGCAAGCGTTACATCAGCCTCATCTAGTTCTTCTTTCGCATCTGTATAGTCCTCGGGATCCGATGACGGTGAATGCAAAACGGCATCTCTGCTCTCTTGCTGAGCCGATCCATTGCGTTCATCGAATTCATCCATTATCACTTGAAAACCCTCAGAGAATAATGGACCTACAGACCTTCGAGAGGAGATAGATAAAGAACCAGCACCGGCAAACTTTTTTTCTCGATTGGGTGCCAGAGATTCAATAGAATGTCTCTCACTGTAGAAGTAATTATGACTTCGTAGAGAACGTGATTCTTGGAAACGAGGTGACATGTTGCCGATCAAAAGGGATTCATGAGGATGCGCAACCGGAGTGCCTTTTTGTGGTGTCGGAGGTTCAATGGCGAGTTGCAAGGAATTGTTTAGTGGTGTAACAGAGGGTGGGGACTGAGACTCGAAATTGAGGCCAAGGTCTGACAAACTTCTTGATAATGAACGTCCTGTATCTCCTGGTTCATCCAACTGTTCTCCTAGTTCTTTTGCAAGATTTAGATCAGAAATTTCCTCCAATAATCGCGCTGGTGATGATGATAGGCTTGAGAGCGCCGGAGAAGCGAGACCTCCGCTGCCAATTGAATAAGAGGAGTGGTGTCGCCGTCGACCGGAAGAGCCCTCGCTGAATGGCACAGGAAGAGAGAACCTGGGTTTACGAGATGCAGGTACTTCAGAAACAGGATCACCAGCTAGTCCGATGACGCGTCTACGGCTTTGAGCTTCGTGCTTGTGGAAGCTGTGTGACCCTTTGACATTAGCTGCCGGGTGGGATTGTGTTGTGTGATGTGACTTGGTGGGCCAGTGGACGAGGCCATCAGATACTTCGTCCTTGGCCGTGAATTCATCATAGTTGTGTTGAGCTTTAAGTTCATTAAGTCTTTCATAAATCTTGGCCATAAACACAGTTTCCCTCTGAACGGCCTGTAATCGGGAGCTTGTCTCCGTTTGGTGCTGAAGAATCTTGGAATTTGTTGTCTCCAGTTCCTGGATCTTTTGCAACAACTTCACAACGAGTTGTCCGTCTTGTGCCTCCGGTGCCTGCATTACGGGTGATTTCGAGTCTAGGACGTCTACGGCATTGTCTACGAGAGCCGTTACTTCCTCCGCAATCGGAAAAAACTTTTTCGTCTGTGGATCACGGAACAGTGAAGGTGCATCGGGCGCGAAATTCTGGGCCTCACAACCTTGATTATGAGATCTCAGGTTTTTGAGAGAGTTTATCCTGGCCTCCCGCTCTTGCCTCCTCTTCCATGCCTCCTCAACCATCTTCTCTGCGCCTAGGCCAAAGCCTGATTTGGCTTTCTCCTCGAGCTCATCACTTCGTGCTTGGGTCTTCTCCAATTCCTCCTTCAGTAGACCAATATCCTTTTCAAGCCTTCGTAGCTCTCTCCGACCAGCTGCATCTGCACTAGTTGCCTCTGACTCTAATTTCTCCAGTTTCGACAGCAACTCAGCATTCTGATCTGCGAGGAGTGATATATCCAGTGTTGGAACGGAAACCTCACGACGTGTTTTGTACCTGCAAGACTTTGACAGCGTGTGCTCTGACGATATGTCGTCAGCGTCGAACTTGGAGTCTGATCGATTGAGGGCTGCAAACGCAGGCCACAATGGCGAAATTGATGAAGGGGGACTTTGGTTCGGAGATGAAGTAGTATCGATGTTGGGTGAAGTCCGTTGAAATAGTGCATCGTGCTTGGTTTTCAACATGACATTATTCTCGTATAGCGACTTGCATGCTACAGAAGTAAGGCTAAGCTCTGAGGTTAACCAAACCACGGAATAGGATCAGTCCTAGGTCAGCTACTTCTTTCTCCTTCCTTGAGGAAAATGCATACCACTCTCTCTGTCCTTGATCAGACTGTCGGCTTTAACCAATAGATCTGCTAGTTCATCTCTCGACTTCTCATTCAACCAAGTCAGGTCATCATCTGGATTTCCTGACTTGGTCCCAGCTGCCAGTCTACCATCCCACTCATTTCCCGCACTATCGTCACCGGTCATTGGGAAAGCAAGTGTTGATATATAGCCAGATGGGGGTGTAGTCGAACCCTTCGCTAGTGACCGCCGGACCTTGGCAGGAGGTCGTGGTCGCCTCGGTGTCTCGATTGTCTGCATTTAGAGTGTAGATATTATAGTCAGATATTGCGTAGGTTATTTGACGGTGTCCAATGGGTAAATAGGATAGAATATCACAGTTCTCCAACCTGCAGGTGAAATTTTAACAGGTGTTGTGCCCCGGCGATGTTCAGCCCAGGCTCAGTCTTAGTCGTAGTCTTAGTGTGGCATTTACTCACGTGGTCATTCGTGGTCATAAATATTGTGAAATATTCATGAAATATTCATTCAAGAATTGAGACAATCTTTTTACTGAATTCCGAGTTGCTTGAGGTGGTTTAGTGCTAATCAAGTAATTTGGCTCCTCCCAAAGCTAGGGCCCACCAAAAGTGATCTTGAATTACCACAATCACCCTATACCTCATCACCAGGAATACATTGTAAATCTGCAGATTTATTCTACTGAGCTTTGATATAGACCCAATTCCCAGAAACTTCGGAGATGGAAAAAGGCTGTAACAGAGTGTGTAGTATTACAATTATTAGAGTCATTTGTAGACTGAAGAGAAGAGCGAATTCAACCCGATTGAGATTGCCTAAGGAGCAGAGACTGTTATAGTTGGAATAGTTAAATTACCTTGGACAGCCGGATCGGGTTGCTTATCGCCCTTGTCAGACCCATTGAGTCTCTTCTTTCTCTCTTCGTCTATGAAAACACGGACAGATGGGGGGAGAATGTCGCCGTTCGTTGGATATTGATTTGGTTGAGCGCGAGGCGGTCCCATCGCTTTAGTGCCGAAATTTTGGGCCCAAAGGGCTTCAAGCAGGCATCGGTAATGTGCTTCTCTATCCCTCTATCAAAACCGACTTTCGGTCAACGAGATTCACCAGAAAGAAAATATTCCTACCTGCCGAACAGAAAGTTCTGATTGAAGGTCAGCAGTATGCTGATATGCTCTGAGCATTTGTTGGTTAAGAGTGTCTTGTTCAATGAGAACACAATCGCTTTGCGCGGCGGAATGCTCTTCCGCAGTTAACCATTTTTGAACATAGACTTCCTGTTCAGCAAAGCGGTCGGCGTGTACAGAGTCAGCAGGCTTAAGCACGAGCCATAAGTGCACATATCTCCTGTGACGTATATATATGGGCTCACCATACGATACGCCAGCACCTTCTGCCTAACTATATCTTGACGCAGCAACTTGCCATTGGAACCAAGCTTCCATTTAATATTGTCCTTCATCCATTCTTCGCCAATAACGCGGTCGCCATGTTCGGTTGATATCTTCCTGGCTGATTGTTCGCTCACTTTCATGCGTTTCTGAGAATGTGGATTCTCATCTTCGGCGGCCTCCAAATCATTTTCATTGTCATGGCTGCGTTTCTGGCCACGAGTCGGTGCCAAGGCAATGTCAGTTTCACTCTCTGCAAAAGTCCGGCGTTTGCGTCTCAAAGGCACAGATCCATCCGCATCGAGTTCAATGACATCGTCCTCATCATCACCAAGCGTTGATCCAGCTTCTGCACGGTCACGTTTCTTGCCACGCTGAGTTAGGTCACGATTGCCGCCTTCATCGTCGTCTATGACGATAGGAGACTCGCCACTGGTTGCCTGAACAACTTTTTGAGTTGGTCCCTCTTCTTCCCTCGGGTATGTGGCATATTCATGATTCTGCGCAACTGCTTGGCGAAGATCTTCCTTACTCTTCTGTGAAAATTGTGATTGTTGTGGCAGTTGTTGTGACTGAGAGGATTGTTGCGGCAGAGAAGACTGTTGTGGCATAGAGGATTGTTGTGGCAGAGAAGACTGTTGTGGCAGAGAGGATTGTTGCGGCAGAGAAGACTGTTGCGGCAGAGAAGACTGTTGTGGCAGAGAGGACTGTTGTGGCAGAGAGGATTGTTGTGGCAGAGAAGACTGTTGCGGCAGAGA
>Ga0153987_1000584_pt1 | contig 11273 bp, 15 predicted proteins | sample TSNC071MetaG_FD_102279 | JGI IMG/M metagenome (GOLD analysis project Ga0153987, IMG submission 102279) | Attine ant fungus gardens microbial communities from North Carolina, USA - TSNC071 MetaG | ecosystem: Host-associated > Fungi > Mycelium > Unclassified | place: USA: North Carolina, William B...
AACTTTCTGTGGATATTGTGATACAGTGTTGAAGTCAGGTTGCTTTGCTCCCTTCCATCAACTTACTATGATAGCAGTATATACTGTTGAAGTCAGGACACTTTGTTATCTTTTCTCAACCTTTAGTAAAAGCAGTACATAGTTAAAGCTAGGTTGTTATGCTCTCTTCCATTGATATTTAGTAGGAACAGTATATAGTGTTGAAGTAAGGCTGCTATGCTCTTTTCTATCAAGTTTTAGCAGTAACAGTATATAGTGTTGAAGCCGGGTTACTTTACTCCCTTTCATCAACAGTCCATAATAGTATTCTACAGTATAGCTGTTTTTCAACTTGAGTTGCTAGATAGTGTATTCCTATTTCTCTAGGATCTTTCTTTGAACACAAACTATAGAGAGGTCCAATGATTTCTTATAATTTGATTTGCACCAACAAACCTCATTGTGCTCTACATTGAAATATTTGAATTTGAATCACTAGCTTCTTGTTGCTATATCCAAAAATGGCCAGATGTTGAAAAATTTAATGCTTATATCTTTATGGCATGTACTTGGGGATCATACTACTGTTTTAGATGCAATTAGCCAAGTAATAGCAGATATCCTAGACCCATACTTGTATGCTATTGCATTGTTTTGACTATAAATAGAAGGAGTATATATCACTATTATAGGAAATGTTGTGAGAACAGAATAGATGATGGTAAGAATGAATGAGAGTGAAGCTAAACATTAAATTCCATATGTTATTTGTAAGAGTAATAGTCCAATTCTTAGAATCAAGATAATAGACCCCTTTTTTCCATTAGGTACAATATGCTGAATTTTTTATTCAAGATACCTTTGATCTATCTTCCACCCTCTGTTATGGAAACTCTGGGTTCTATAGAGTTACTCATGGAAGACCAGGCATGGCTTGATTATCTCTGGGACTTTGAAACAAGAGAGATTAATCTTGATCTCTCTTCAGACACTGACTAGATCTTTTATCTATCCTTTCAAAGAACAACTCCTCACAGTCACTTTTCTTGTCACAGACAGTAACAGACCATTGACTCGATCTCTCTTCTTCTCATTTATCAAACTTTCTTGTAACACACAGTGACACTAACTTGTAACACTGTGACTCTTCCTTGTAACATTTAGTTACCCTTCCTTGTAATACTCTTGACTCATACCTGTTACAAGTAGTTATAAGTTCATGTAATACTAGGGCTATAAATACAAGTGAAGTGAAGAGAGGATGGCAGTTTTCTCCTTTCTCTTGGTTTTCTCTTGAACTATAGGATACTCTATTCTCAGGACTTAAACCAGCAGACTAGCCAAGCTTTAGAGCTGAACTGCTAGACCTGAACAATGTCTTGTTGTGCTGCTTTGCATATAACTCTTCTGAAATCCTTAACTGGAGCCTCTAGCAGGAGGTGAGGAGAAAATCCAAGGTTGCCTTGGGTTCCTATCACAGTTAGATCTGGTTAGGAGCTCTGAGTCGTAACAAGAGGTATGCAAACAAGCATAGGAGGGAGGTGGTAGAATACAAGGTTGGAGACTTGATGTTACTTAGCACTAAAGATCTCAAATGGCAGATAATTGGTCAATGCTCAGAGAAATTGACAGAAAGATTTGTTGGCCCTTATAAAGTCAAAGCAATTATTTCTAGCAATGTAGTAGAGTTAGATCTGCCAACCACAGTTAAAATACATCCTGTAATTAATGTAAGCAGGATCCATAAGTACAGTAGTCAAGTAAAGGGACAGTGAAAGGAAGCACCCCAACCTGTAGTAATTGAGGGAGAGGAGGAATGTGAAGTGGAGAGAATATTAAATAAAAGAAAAGTAAGAGGAAAAGACAAGTACCTAGTTAGGTGGAAGGGATTTATGGCAGAAAGAGACACATGGGAAGGAAGGGAGAACCTAGAGAATGCAAAGGAATTGGTAGAGGAGTTTGAAAAGGAATATAGGAAGGATGACAGAGAAGTGAGGAGACAGTAAAAAGAGGAGGAGGACAAAGAGTATGAAAGAGGAGGGTTTCCAAGGAAGTATACTACCAAGAGTCTATTTGGGTGGTCAGAGGGGGAGTACAATAGACAATATTGGCAGAGGCTAGAAAGGAACTGGAGGAGGTAGAAAGGTGGCAGAACCAATAAGAGGGGACAGGGAAGGCTAATTGCAATCTATGAAGTTGAAGAAGAACAGAGAGGAAAAATCAAAGAGTGGATTGAAGAAGATAAGATGGGACAGATGGGAGATAATATAAATGAATTATAAGGAGAAACAAAAATCCTCAAGATGAGGAACCTTGAGAGGAGGGTGGTGTCATAAACTGCTCTTTTGCACTAAAAGTCCATCTCTATTTTTCTTTTCTTTTAAATATCTTTTTCTATTTATAGCATGGGAAAGACATGTCATACCATGTGACAGGAGAAGTGACAAGGTCACATCAAAGGTCATGTCACATATCCCATTACAAAACATGTCACACATAGTTTGGTTGGGAGTGCAGAATAATAGATGTACAGACCAAGTAGAATATGTATAAGTAGATGAGACCAATGAAGCAAGGACTCTAACAAGTTCTCTTTGTCTGACACTGATAAAGAGTAGTTGGCTTAATTCCAACTCAGAGTTGGCTCTCTGACAGCACCCCTCTATATATCTCTTTATCTCTCTAGTGACCCCTGGCCACCAGAAGTTCCTCATCACCATCTCTGCTGTTTCCACTGCCCCCATGTTCTCCCATAGGCATATCATGATGTAGCCTGATAATTTCCACTCTTAATGCCTCATCTTTAGGTACATATACCTTTCTCTTCTTCAGCATCAAACCATCTTTCTCTCTCCATTCTTTGTCTCTTAGTATCTTCACTCCTGTCTTATTTATTTCTTCCACTGCCTTAACTACTTTGTTGTCCCTTGCTTCTGACTTTCTTATCCTTTCAAGAATATCTACTCCTTCCACAATAACTTCTCCTACACATATACTCTTAAACCCATTCTGGTTTCAACATCAATGTCCTCTTATTATCTCCTTCTCTTCCCTTCTCCCAGTTGCTTCTTCTACTTAGCTCATCCATCTTTCCCATCTTGCTTCCTGGTACATGTTTCAGTACAAAGTTGAATCTAGACAAGTATGAAGCCCAACAAGCTTGCCTACGGTTTAAGTTCTGATTGCTCATAAAATACTCTAGGTTTTTGTGGTCTGTCCATATTTCAAACTTAATATTGGCACCTTCCAGAAAATGTCTCCATGCCTCCAGGCAGTGTATAACTTCCAGCATCTATTTTGTAGTTGCGTTCTGTTTTGTTCAATGCTTTCAAAATAAATGTGACTGTTACCACAACTTATTATTACACTTTACTGACAGTACTCCCCCCATTGCAAAGTCCAATGCATCAGCTTCTACCCTAAACTCCTTATTATAATGTTAGCTAAGTCCTAAGCTAGAATTAAGCCAACTGCTCTCTTGTCAGCATAGACAAAGAGAACTCAATGGGAGTTCTCACTAGATTTCTCTCTACTTATATACAAACATCTTTATTTACTAGCATTTGTACATATATGTGCTTGTTGTATCAGTATTGAGTTATCTTGTTGTTATTGTCCAGTTTTATCTTTGATCTGAAAAATAAATGAAAAGAAAAGTTAAAGGAAAATAAATATTGACTTGGTTGTATAGACTAGTCAATGGCTTAAAGTGGCATTTCATAACATTTCTTGGGAGTGATCATGGGAGAAGAAAGAATAGAGATGGAGGAAAACAGAGTGGATGATGTATCAAAGTAGCTAATGCCACAGTGCATCAGGGATGTCAGAAAGTTCTTGGGACTAGCAAACTATTATAGGCACTTTGTGAAGGACTTTGCCAAGGTAGCTCTACCTATAAACAAGCTGACTAGAAAGGATGAGAAGAGTAGTAAACAGCATTCAAACAATTAAAAGCAGTGTTCACCACTAGACTAGTGTTGGAAACTCTGGAATCATACAAGGAATTTAGAGTAGAGGCTGACATGTCCAATTTTGTGACTGGTAGAGTGTTATCTGTAAAATATGATGACTAACTATGGTGACCAGTATCATTCATTTCTTGTCACAAAAAAGTGACTACTGAATAAGAACAGGAAGTATAAAAAATACTTGTTCAAAAGAACTACATAAATAATTGGACCCACATTACCAAGTAACCTTGTTAACATTGTCCTTTTGGTGTAGTGGTAAACCATACAGAACACTGCCACTGGTTCTGGCACAACTGTGACATTTCTAAGGCATTGAATAAGACAGAACATAATTATGAAATACACAACAAAGAGATGCTGGGGGTCATTCACTGCTTGGAAGTGTGGAGGCACTTCCTGGAGGGAGCAAAGGTGAAGTTTAAAATATGGATAGATCATAAAAACTTAGAATACTTTATGACAAGCCAAAATCTTAATCATAGACAAGTAAGATGGGCATTGTATCTATCTAGGTTTGACTTCATACTTAAACATGTACCAAGAAGTAAGATGGGGAAAGCAGATGGATTGAGTAGGAGGAGTGACTGGGAAAAGGGGATGGAAGGAGACAATGAGGAGATAATACTGTTAAAAACAAAATGGATGAAGTAGGTGCAAGTAGAGGAGGTAATAGTTGAAGGAATAGATATCCTGGAGAGGATAAGAGAACCTGAGACAAAAGATGACAAGGTAATAAAGACAGTGGAAGAAATGAAGAAAGTAGGGGTGAAGATGCTAAGAGACAAAGAGTGGAGAGAAGAAGACAGCTTAATACTGAAGGAAGAAAAGGTATATGTACCCAAAGATAAAACATTGAGGACAAAAATTGTTAGGCTGCACTATAACATGCCTATGATGTCATGGATGCTCTCAATCTAATTGAAGAGCTATACAACTTGTACTCGGACAAGGAGACCTCCCCAAGTATTATAGAAATATTGGACAATAATATTGGACAATAATATTAGACTTGACTTGGACTTAGGGGATGGGTGTTATGTCCCTATGACACCCCACACAAGCCACTGATGCATCACACAATCTATCACACATGCAACCGATGTATTGTGCAATCCTCTCAACTTTTTATACAATACTGGATGCACCACTGAGTTCCTTCACCCTTAAACTATAACCTACCCCCCCTTCATCAACTCACATCAGCAGGAAAACCCAAGACACGCACTTGAAGCAATTTCTCCACCTATAAATTAGTCAGCAAAGCCTCAATAACCCTGGGAAGTGCTCCTGGGAATTTCCTTACTATTTAATAGGCAACTATTAGTCTAAGTCCCTTAGTTCGTTCTCAACCAGGCTACACTACTTGTTTCTACTTCTCTCACAAATTCAACTTATTATTTCCAAGTCCTTGTTAGCAAAGTACAAGGGGTGGCACAACTAATAATTGAGCCAAGCCCAATCCTCTATCATCCCTGGCCCAGTCCTAACAATGGGCCAGTAGACCCATATCTCAAACTGAAACTTAGTCTCTCCACAGAATGGTTAGATTAGATAGGAGATAAAATGGCATCACTAGCCAAGTCATAGAGTACCTACAAGAGTTACTTAGTCATATGGTGCATAGACTAGGCATATAATGTATAAGTAATAGACTTGAATCAAGCAGGAATTCTATTGAGTTCTCTTGATACCACCTTGAGTTGGGTTTGAGTATGGCATCTCACTAACCTTATCCTTACATATGGGAGGTGTCATGAGATTGTTACAACCTAATAACTCAGGTTGCAACCTTAGCCTTAAGGCTTGAGGATGGATTGAGAGTAAGAGGGAAGGAAATGCACAATAGATTAAGTGTAAGGAGATACAGTGTATCTACTGGAGCTTATATACTAATTGTGGTACAGGAACTGGGGTTACAACAAGTAAGAAAAGGGATGGTCCCCCATGAGGCATACAATGTGGTGCTACCTCGTTGTAAGGCATAATGGCCAGTGGAATATCAGAGAGAGATGGAAGAAGAAAAGTACCAGGAACAGGTACCAGGAACAGAAGCATAACATGAGGACAACATGTGTGTCCCCTACAACCAAGATAAACAAAAATAGAACTAGGGGCATAACAGAGATAGTCCCAAAGCCTAAATTATCACTGGTCTTCAAAGGCCTAATTAACTCAATTGGACCTTATAACAGACTTATTCTATAACTAGACATGCCATCATACTACTTAATACATAAAACATTCCGGAAGGTCACATGAGCGTGGGAAAATGGTGCACAGACCAACTGCAAAATATATAAGTACTAGACATAATACAATGGAGAACTCATTGAGTTTTTCCTGACTTATCACCTAGGGTTAGCCCACAGTCCTCATGACTTCAGCCTTATATGTTATGAATTGACTAGACCCCATAGAGAAACTGTATGATATGTACTTGGAGGAAGAGGACACCCTGAGGATAGTAGAAGTGGTAGTATGGGGGTGGAAAACAAAAGACTTTACTAGGACACTGGGTTATGTCAAAATCACAACCTCAGGTGTCAATTGTGTGCTAAAGAATTTGAGGGGAGATAATTCAAGAAGTAGGAAGGGTATTAAGAATGGTATAGGATTATGCAGCTTTATAAAATAGCAGTAATGCAGCCAAATAATGGGAATCTGGATCTAGATCCATCCTGCAAGTATTGCTCCTAAGAGTGTCAACCTTTATACACCCCAAGCTGCTCCACTAGAAAAGATAATTAATGGACCAACTTATGGGCACCATTACACTTCTATGTTCCCCTATCTGCACTCCCACACTGGACCTTACAGATGTAATATGATCTAGATGTCATAAATTGCCCAGACCCCATCAAAGACTTGTATGATATGTATTCAGAAGAAGAGGAAGCCCCCTGAATTGTAGAAATAGCAGATGGCAATTTGGACTTGGACTTAGGACTTAGGGACAGGCTGGCTGACCCAAACTTGGAGTTATAGGATTAGATCCTTGATGGTTTGATTAGATAACATTGTGGGATCATAGAACAAGTCATAGAGTACCCATGGGAAAGTAGTGCACAGACCATGTAAAGTAGTATAAGAATCTGAGCACAATTGAGTAGAAACTCTTATTGAGTTCTCTTGACACTACTACCTTGAGTTAGGGCAGCAGCTTTATACCAGCTATGTAGTGGCTACTCCTGAGCTGGAATAAAGCCTCTGCTCTCTTATCAGCATAGACAAAGAGAACTTAATAAGAGTTCTTGCTATATTTCTCTCTACTTATATACAAACATCTCTATTTACTGATGTTTGTATATACGTATGCTTGTTGCATCAGTATTGAGTCATCTTTCCATTATCATGTGGCTTTGAGTTTTAATCTAGAAAATAAATAAAAATAAAATGAAAAGAAAAGTAAATATTGACTTAGCTGTGGTAGCTAGTCATTTCTTGGAGAGGTGGTTCATAATAGGCTAAACCTCAATCCTTTATATTAGAACTCAATTCCCATTCCAGTAACGGCTCATCTTGAGCCCTCACTACACTTTTATATCACTTCAATCCAACAACTCAATAGTAGTCATTGCAACCTCTTACCATCATCTCCATACCAAAAGGTGGGCCCTAGCCTATTGCAAAGGGGACTTGTATAGTAGTTTAGAACTACATGGTGGATGGGGAGACCTTCTCTAGTACTCCTCTAGATCAGACCTACTTGGTTGAGATGGCTAGATACTGTTATGACTCAGAGCCCCTAACCAGATCTAACTGTGATAGGAACCTGAGGCAACCTTGTATTCTTTCCTCACCTCCTGCTAGAGGCTCCGGTTAAGGATTTCAGAAGAGTTATACACAAAGGAGCACAACAAAATGTTGTTCAGGTCTAGCAGTTCAGCTCTAAAGCTTGGCTAGTCTGCTGGTTTAAGTCCTGAGAATAGAGTATCCTATAGTTCAAGAGAAAACCAAGAGAAAGAAGAGAACTGCCATCCTCTCTTCACTTTACTTGTATTTATAGTCCTAGTGTTACATGAAGTTGTAACTACTTGTAACAAGTATGAGTCAAGAGTATTACAAGGAAGGGTAACTAAGCATTACAAGGAAGAGTCACAGTGTTACAAGTTAGTATCACTGTGTGTTACAAGGAAGTTTGATAAACAAGAAGAAGAAAGACCAAGTTAATAGTCTGTTACTGTCTGTGACAAGAAAGGTGACAATGAGGAGTTGTTCTTCAAAAGGATAGATGAAAGCTTTAATCAGTGTCTGGACCTAGAGATGATAGTACAGAAGAGAAATCAAGATCGATTCCTCTTGTTTCAAAGTCCCAAAGATAGTCAAGCCATGCTTGGTCCTCTATGAGTAACTCTGCAGAATCCAGAGTTTCCATAACAGATACTTTCTTTTTGCTATCTGCTCTGTGCTGTTGGAGCATTGTCTCCAGTCTATGCAAGGGAATTACAGTTATCCTTAAGATGTGGTCTAGCTTAGGGATTTCCTTCTTAGGGATAGTAGTTGTTTCACTCTTAGTAATTACAAAGAGTCCTTAGTTACTAGTAGTCAATAGGTGGTTAGCTGGAAAAAGATTGTGCACCCTAGTAACTATAGTTAAACTTAGTACAAATATACCTCCAGTTGCCTTAACCAAATACCATAAATTCAACAACCACAACAACACCCTGTACTAGGGCCTATATTGAGATAATAAAAGGGAGAAAGGGAGACCATTGCTACAAAAAGTGCAGCTAGTTTGGCCACATGGCCTATTAGTGCAGACAGAGGGAGATCTTGGAAGAGAGGAGGAGGAAGTCAATGTGCAGGGGCAACAAGTTTGTGCCCTTGCTAAGTAAAGTGTGTAGGAGAATAGAGGGAGAACATGCAGTATGTTCCTATGAGGGAAAAGCACAGCCAACTAGGTGTTAGGGATGTAAGGAGGCCAGACATGTTCTATGGGGCTGTCCCAACAGAATGGTGTGGCCCAGGAGGGCAAAAAACATAGCATGTGAGAAAAGTAGAGTAGAAGAAGTGTGGAGAATGTGGAGACAGGAACCATGGGGACAACAGATGTCCTTCTATAAGGCTATGGGGAGAAGAATGGAGGTTAAAGCAAGGATGGCACAATAGAGAAGAGAGAGCAATTAGGCAAAGGGTGTTGGTAGAGAGGTGCAAGGAGGAATAGGTTGAGCAAGACCAAGTAGTGACAATCATAATGTTATGCCCCTAGTTCTATTTCTGTCTATCTTGGTTGTAGGGGACACACATGTTGTCCTCATGTTATGCTTCTATTCTTGGTACCTGTTCCTGGTACCTTTCTTCTTCTATCTTCCTCTGATAATCCACTGGCCATTGTGCCTTGCAAGGAGGTAGCACCTCATTGTATGCCTCATGAGGGACTATCCCCTTTTTATTCATTGCAACCCTAGTTCCTGTACCACAATTAGTATATAAGCTCTAGGAGATATACTGTATCTTCTTATGCTTAATTTATTATGCATTCCCTTTTCTCTTACTCTCAATCCATCCTCAAGCCTTAAGGCTAAGGTTGCAACCTGAGTTATTAGGTTGTAACACATAAGGTGTATAGACTGTGGAGTGCCTGGTACCCGACCCTGGGGAGGGCCAACCCAAAGGTACATGAACAAGAATGACCTTCAAAACAATCGATGCCCCAGATGTCAGAAAGAATGGGAGGAAAGGATATGGGATGTGAGCAGGAGGAAGAAGATTACCAGACAATGTTGAACTTGTAGAAAGGATGACTCTCTGCCAATAAAAGAGTAGAACCCAGAAATCCAAGATTGGGTGTGTGGACTGTATGTTAGGAAGGAAGAAAAGATTACAGCAATAAAAAAGGAACTAGAGATGTTGAAGACAAGAGTAGCAGCAAGAGAGGGGGAAAGAGACATAAGGAGGATGCTGAGGCCCCTCAGAGAAGTGTAGATGGAAATTGGGATAGAGAAGTTGGATAGCCATGAGGAAGTAATGGTGAAGACACTGTTGGATACTGGGGCAACAGGATTATTTGTGGACAAGAAGCTCATAGAGGAATATGGCTTCAAATTGGAGAAACTGGATAGGCCAATAGAGGTTAAAAATATAGATGGCACCAATAACAGCAGAGGGAATATCACTTATGTACTGGAGTATAATGTATTCTACAAGGGGCACAGTGAGAGGTTAAGGATGGATGTATGCAGCCTGGGGAGGACAAAGATGATCTTGGGGATGCCATGGCTAACTGCTCACAACCTGGAGATAAATTGGGAAACCAGGGAAATCAAAATGTTGAGGTGTCTACCTTGGTGTGGAAGGAAAATGACGGTGAAGCAGAGGGAGGCCAGAAAGGAAGATAAGAAAGACTTGAGGTGAATAATGGAGGACAGGGAGAGGGAGAAAAAAGCGAGAGAAGATAGGTAGAAGATGGAAGACATAGTTCCAATGAGATTCCATAAGTAGTTAAAGGTCTTTGGAAAGCAGAAGTCAGAAAGAATGCTGGTATGGAAATCCTGGGATCATGCCATAGACCTATATGTCAGAGAGCCAACTCCGAGTCAGAATTAAGCCAACTACTCTTGATCAGTATTAGACAAAGAGAACTCGTTAAGAGCCCTTATTACATTGGTCTATCTACTTATACAGATTCTACCTGGTCTGTGCACTAGTTTCCCACACTACCATATGACCCTGTGACTTGTGACATCATGTGTGATATCACATGTGATGTAACTGTGACTCCTTATTTAACCTGTGATATCCTTTCCCATGCTTCTATGAACTTAGAGAAAAAGAAGAGAAAATAAAATAAAAGTAAAATAACTTAACCATGTTGGCTGTTTCATAACACTACAGGAGGAATTTGTCCCAAGAAAAGAAAGGATATATCTATTGTTTAGGGTAGAGAGGGAGAAAGTCCATAGATAGCCAGCTAAAAAAGTGTTAGAGAGCCAACTACTCTTTATCAGCATTAGACAAAGAGAACTCATTAGAGTTCCCGCTTCATTGGTCTATTTACTTATATATAATCTACTTGGTCTATGCACTTAGTATCCTGTACTCCTAACCAAATCATGTGTGACATGTCTTGTGATGTAACATTTTATGTGACTTTGTCACGCATTATGTCACATAAAGTGACATGCTATAAATAGAAAGAGATATTTAAAAGAAAAGAAAACTAGAAATGGACTTAAGTGTAGAAAGAGCAATTCATGACACCACCCTCCTCTCAAGGTTTGTTGTCCCAACAATTTCTACAGTTCCCCTATAGGATCACCTATGTTTCCCATTTTGTCTTCTTCATTCTACTCCTCGATTTTTCCTCCCTTTTCTTCAACAACT
>Ga0153987_1000586_pt1 | contig 11234 bp, 6 predicted proteins | sample TSNC071MetaG_FD_102279 | JGI IMG/M metagenome (GOLD analysis project Ga0153987, IMG submission 102279) | Attine ant fungus gardens microbial communities from North Carolina, USA - TSNC071 MetaG | ecosystem: Host-associated > Fungi > Mycelium > Unclassified | place: USA: North Carolina, William B...
GGATTAGACCTCAGACTTAACAACATCTTTTGTTACTCGTCTTAACTCTGCTCTATAAGCTTTACTTTGTTGAAACTATCTCCAAGTCAATCACAAACCAAGTAAGTAACCATTTGTGATAGTCAGATGGTAACTGTTATGATTTGCCTTAGACAGGCCTTCTGACATCAGGAGACGGCGGCTGTCATTGATGGACGGCTGTGGGAGTTAGAGTGACACCTCTGGGAAGGTGTAATAATAATAGGACAACATGGGAACGGTCCTGTCAAGTACATGATATGGACATACGACACTTGGACGCTCAACACATGTTAGCAGATAGACATGGGAAATACATAGACAATTATAGAGTACCTAGTCGCATGTGATACCTAGTAGATCTCTTGTATAAATAGGTAGAGAATACTAGGAGGACTTTTGTCAAGTTCTCGTTAATCATCCTGATCTATGAGTGGCGCCCCCTCCCTTCCTTATCTCTCTAAGTCCCTTCTGACTGGCACCGCTGCTGCTTGTGGTTGGTTGCTAAGAGTAACAATTCTGGCAATTCCAAGAATTCCATAACAAGAACTCTATTGAGTTCTCTTGGAACCACCTCCTTTTTGAGTTGGACTTAAGCATCATCACAACTACCTTAGGTCTTACAAGCCCTCAGACTCTCAGACCTCCCTGGAGAAGGCTAGTATAGGGGTGCCATACCAGCAGAATGTATCCCAAAAAATATTAGAGAGTTCATACTTGACAGATTGTTACTACAGAAATTACATTTTTCCTAGATTTCCTCAGACCATAGAATAAAGTTGGCATTACACTCCTAGGTTCTTCCAGACTCCTACAGAAAGTCATCCAATAATTAGCCCTGTTTATCTTTGTGTTCACCTCCTAAGGTGACTGTTGAGGTCAGCTTCTCTGAAACGATGTGTGCTCACCATGATTGGGTGGTAATTTCATAGATACTATACTAGTTTCCCACCTAAGGGGACTGCTAAGTGACTTTATCTTTCAGAAGCCTTGGGTTTACACAAGACATCAAGACATAGCTTTGTAGTCACATTGTAATCATTCCCCTTACACCTGCTACTTCATGAAATGTTCAATCAATACAGAGGCAGCGATGAAGTAATGATATTTAATGAATCAAGAGCCAAGTAGCAGTATAGTTGCAGTAATGCAAGTTAGATGCAATGATCACCTTGATGATGTTTAACAATGGATTCATGGCGTGGTTTGGATTTTGTAAGCAATCCAAGAATCTGGAACTAGACCCATTTGGCAATGTTGGCTCTTCCGTAAGAGGTCTTCTCTTTGAGTGCAACTCACACCGGATGCCTCGTGCCCTGCTTATAGGTTATACCCAGCCGGTCTGATGTTCCTTGCATGTCAATATCCCCATCTCGTCTGTTCTTTCAGCCTTGTGCACGTTGCAAGTTTTGTCCACCTTCATATACCCTGTGGGCTGTTCGTTCTTGAATCCTGTTCTTTGCTTTTCGTTTTTCTTCCTGCTATTACTCATCCCAATCTATGATTGCTCTTACCTCGGCCTCATCCTGCGGTATATGCCTTGAAGTATTTAAAAAGGATCCTGCCAAGATACCTTGTTCTTTACAGTGTGGTCATATCTTCTGCTATGTGTAAGTCGTCCACTGCCGCCGAATCTTAAAGACTCATGGCCTTCTCCACCTTTGGTACATGCCAGCTGTCTTCCCAATGTTCCTGGCCACCTCTGCCCTTTATGTCGGACGCCATTCACTTCTGTCGTAAAGCTTCACCTCGACGTCGATGATGCCCCGAAAGGATTCCCTATGACTTCACCCTTGAACATCACTCAGTCAGAGCAAGAGGCGTGGAGACTTTTAGGCCTTTTCGATAAAGCTCTTGATCACGGCTGCTATGAAGTAGAGCTTAAGGGGCTTCTTGAAGAGTGCAAAGCATTTCTCAGTAGTCAACCACGGTCTATGGTGGGTGTATATTTGAACCCATTTTACTGATCCCTTGTTTATTTTGTGTCAATTGTATTAGTTCTCCGAGTTACGGACCATCAATCGACTAATGAGCTATTTGTACAAGGTCAAAGGAAATCTTGTGGTCCAGATCCAGAGCAACAATCTTATTCAAAGTCAGATCGACCAGTCACGCTCTGAGAAGCAAGGCCTTGAACAACGCTTGGAAGAAATCAGAAGCATCTGTAATTCGGAGAAAAAGACAACACATCAAATGGAGAAGATACTCCGAGATCACTGCTTGAGAGCTCATGCAGCATATGAGACTGTCGTTCAGTACGTAGCTAGTTTTTTTTTACGGAGTTTCGTGATCTGACATCTTCAATCTCTAGACAAGTAAGTAACCAATTTTGACTTCGCGGACAAGTAGTAACCACCCTCAGTACAACTTTGTTGTTCAGGAGTGGATGCGACTTCAGGATGAACTCACGCAAATGCGGGCGCCTTCGACTCTCCAATTGGGACCAGCGACTCCTGATCTAGACACTGAGCCTGATCCGGAATTAAACACTGATCTGTGGGAGACTTCGCAACCCCACTTTGCGACCGAGCTCGACCAAACAAAATTGAAGGAGGCAGTAATACAACATCCCTTCAGTCTGTTGATATCGCCACTACCGCAGTTTACAGGGCAATTACCTGATGCACTTCCCCTTCCTAGTGACGATGAAGATCGGGAGATACAATCCGGAGTTGACCAAACAATGGCTGTCTCTGTTCATCAAGACCGATCCCCCACTCCTTTGCAGTCTGAGGTTTCATCCACCCTTTTGACAGAGTGCAATGCTCCCAACAGACACCTCTCAACAAGTAATTGCGAGAAAGTCGGTTTCTTGGCCAACAGTATAAATGAAAAACCTCGATCTGCAGTCACAAATTCTGTCCCAACTCCTGTCCTGCCAGCCAAAGCGAGGTCTTCTCACACAGCAGGCCTCCCTGATACACCCTTGAGTTCCGGAAGGAGCAGGTCACAAACTATTTCTGCCTCTTTAAGTTCTCCTAGTTCCGGTCCGTCTCTCAAATCCTCTGGCAACGCTCGCGACGTCTATAGTCCTGTGCCTGGCCAGAGCAGCCTTCGAAATCGGGAACCTGAGCTGTTGAAATCACGATTACGCGATCTTCTTCAGGACGAACCCAGCACTTCAACCTCTCTTCTTAATGTCTCGTCGAACCACTTCCCCTCTTCTCTGACCAAAGAGATTCCACAACAAGACTCTCGACAAGAGGCCTTGCGAGTTGACTCTGATTACGGAAATATGCGTCCGCAAACCCGAATGAACTCGATTGTGTCGCCCAAGCAAAGCGAAGAGTGTACCAGAGTCTCTCCTCCAGCAGTGATCGGTTATGCAGCTCCCGCCGCCCCTTCTGTCCATCCTACACACTCAGCACCTGTCATATCTCGTGCCAGCAATGCCGCTATGGCAATGGAAAGGGAACGTAAGGAGAAGAAGGAGCAAGAACGCGAGCGTCGACGGACAGAGAAGAGACTCGCTGAATCTGAGTCACTCGGTCGATCCAGCTCAACCAGTACCTCGGGTATCTCGTCTACTAGGATCAATGCCCGGGAAGCACATAATTCACGCACCCCAGCGCCTTACTAGCGACAGGATATGCGGCAAATCTATCCCAATCCTCAATATTCTGACGCTTGGAACTCGCTTGCTACGTTCTATTGCATATTTCTTTTGTTGAATCGGTTCCCTATGTCAGGTTAAGCAAATAATTTGCGTTGTTCATTGATCCATCGCCCCTTTCTAGTTCCTCGTCATTGCTCTCAATATGATGATCACATCTTCCCAATATGACATAGTTGATTTTGATTTTATCGTCTTTGAAATATATCGTGTTGCACTCTCATACTCACTACACACCTTGTATATCATTTTATTTCCATGTAACTTTAGCCCTATGCATGGTTTCGAGTTCGTTTGGACCTTTACCCAGAGTTTAAAAAAATCAATAAATTCAATGATGTTTCTAGTTGGGCAGAGAGCATCTGAAATCAACGCTTTGTACAAGAACAGAAGTCACCAGGAGACAACAAGCCTGGTATAGATCTGGGAAGGACATGTTTATCTATGTACAGCTCAGCTGCCGCGCCATGTAGAGATCTGATGTGCGGAAAGGAGGATTACCCCAAGATCGACTTCTGAAAAAGAAGTGTTGTCCACCTGTCTGTGGCCTAACCCTTTTTTTCGAGAAAAAAGTAGCACAATCGTGGAAAAAGGCAGCATGACTCATTTCTGTTATTCCATCTCGAAAATAAGTCCAAAAATATGTCTGATCAGAAGTTTTCTCTCTGCTTCTAGATACTTAATCTCACCCATTAATGGTTGTATTGTCAGCGTCAGAGATGATCACGTATTCAGTACATTGATGGGGTGCAGATGATCAGAAACGAACTTGGCCAAAATACCCCGCTATTGATAGGACAAGGTTGTTACTAAAACTGGGATAATTAACACTCGTCCTTATATGATACAATACGCCACCAGATGGACCATAGAGATAGAGAAAAAGGAAGAACTACATATGGATCCAATCTAGGGGAGGAAGACGAGTAGGTTAAGTCGGGTCAGAGTATGAAGTCTCGGGATGAAGCGTAACATTTTGACTTTGAAGAGCGAATAGATAAGCACAGACACTGGTACATTAAAAGTCAGCCAAGACTACCAGACTCAGTGCAATGGAATAAATTAGTTCAGATATGATCATTTATGACCACAATGATTCAATCCAGCACCACAAAACTCGGCGGCAAGCATCCAGATTAAGAGCTGTCGATTGTCAGTGCCCGCCGTACAACAACCTCCGTTGATAACTCACTAATGCTACAATCACCGAAAGACCAATTGTCTTCTTGTTCTTCCACCACATTTGACGTCGGATGCTTCGGGCACCTCTCCTAAATGCCGTCGCTTGTCCAGCCATAACATCTGTCTTGTCAACAAGCAACTCAATTCGTTCGCCCCTGCTCAAGATCTGCTCTACATTCTGAACCATAATGTCCTTGGCCTGAGTCAACTCGGACTGTGCACGTGCAAGTTCATCTGTCGGTGGAGATGTGTTGTATGTGTGCATCAAAGATGAGATTACAGGACCAAAAGAATCTTGCAGACCATAAGCAGAAAGATCCTCTTGGGCGGAAGAAGACGGTGCAGAATTGAACTAGCGTCCGATACGAGATCATTGATGAGCATTTTGGACAGGACCCGCGTGAAAAGCACATGCCTTGCGCTGCAGCTCAGATAGGAACGCAAAAGGTATTCTTCTGCGGTACGTTTTCAGAGATGGCACGCAGATATCCGGACAAATGATTCCCACCTTCCTGCAGAATCATCTGCCATGACGAGGTACGTGTATCCACCTTCTGATACATAGTGAAAGAGATATTGTTCCCAGACATACGTCAACTTGCTGTAAGGGCAGGTGAGCGTCCCTGTTTGCAAAATTAAGAACAGCTGTACCTGTCATTCGGGGGGATTTTGGATAGAATTGTTTGGCTGGCTGTTGGATCATGTCAAGAACTGATACTAAAAAAATTCATCGATATCGAGCAACTTTGAAGAGCCGCACCCTGTGAAAAATCTCGTTTCCCAGCTTGCTGATGCTCAGCAAGGATTGTTCGCTCTCTTGCTACGAGTGCATGAATCTAAAGCACGTATTCAGTGTAATATCAACGTTTTGTTATCGGTGCAATAGCTCCTACTAGTGACATGATCACGCTCAGAGTTTCAATCAGGATGAGCTGTATGTAACTGCTCCAAGGACCACGTGTTTACCTCATTCTCCCACGATAGCTATCTACTATGCCACCAGTTAAACACTTCAAAATTCTCCTCAAAGGCTGATATTACCCCGAATCTCGTATCATTTGAACTGAACTTTTACACTATCTGTATTATATCTTGCTTGTATCTATCCTCGACTATCTACGCCTTTTTAGGACTGTAACACTTTACCTCGTGTGGGTCACGTGTCTTTAGTCGATATGTCTTTATGGTACCTTTATGGCAATCCTTAGCTGACCTGATCTGGTTGGTGATATTCCATTGCCCGAGCACCGGGCTCTGGGACATCGTGATTTCAATGCAAATATCTTGCCAATGGATAATCTATAGGTTAATGCTCGTGCTTCCTCAATAGGACAAATCACAGTAAATCACAAGACATTGATCTCTCGGCGGACATTTGTAAACGTAATCACACAGATACGTCTCTCGCGCTCACTCAAAAAACATCTCAAATCTTCTTTTTCAGCCTGTTATATCCGGTCCGCGTCATTTCTACTCCGATGTCAATGTCAATGTCTATGGGAGCGTCAATCTGGCGTGTTCGAATAGAACGGACTGACGCATGTGACACTGGGAAGAGAATACTCCACTTCCTGCATTCCAACATTGCACATCCGCTTGTCGTCAACCTAATACCCCGGAAACTTCATACCAAGTCGGGCCAGAACTGGGGGCTTGGATATATATCCTTTCAATCGTTCAAGTTACACCACGGTCGTCTACACTCACTGTGACGTAGTGCTGTAGCTTGCGAAGCTGAGTATCACAAAAAGCAATCCAGAGTAAATCACTTTATAACTCTCAGGCGATTGTTTATCAGTTTACACATATCACTGATCTGAAATGTGATCAATTGGTTACTATTTTTAAATAGTCCAAGGTCTGCCTAACGCGCCCTACGTAATAAATTGTTGAATAAAAACAAAAAAAGAACTTCTAGCTTCCTGATATGCAAACTCAAAATCAAAAAAAACTCCATTCTGCCCTACTTCGATTAATTAAGAAAGTTAATAATCTCCATCCTGAGCCCTAGAAAACTTTTCCTGTTGAGCTCGCTCATCCTTCTCACAGATGTAACACACATGTGCCTTTGATCTGAGTATGCACGAGGTGCGACAGCAGGATAAACCATGTCATCACACAAATTGTCCAAAGTGCCAGTTTAATGGCTATCACACAAGATATCAACTAAGGTAAATGATTTTGATGAAACTCAAGCCCTTTGGGAGGTCTTTATTTATTGTGTCTTGGTCTTCATATCTTCAAGTGGCACCTTGTCAGAGTATGAGGCTTACCGCTAAGTCAACCATGGGGTATGGTATAAGACAGAATATTGAGCAACTCCCAAGGGAGAAGACTCAAGTACACAACATGCTACCTAACTCTTTATACTACTGGGGTAGCAGATAATGTCCATAGAACATGTAGTTAATGTCTAGGTATTAAGGGTGAAATAGATGAAGTAGAATTATACAAAACAAACGAGGAGGTGAGACGCGACACAAGTTTATCATTCCAACAGTGCCTTCACTTGTTCCAGCAAGCCTTGTAGGCACGGAAAAAATAACCCCAGAGCATCCCATGATCCAGTACAGGGTGGCTATGTATCACGAATAAGATTGGGGATAAGATCTGTGTTGCTCAATCAAAAACTCTCCCTTCCCCGGTAAGAAGGACAGAATAATTCTTGAGTGACTCTATCCAGGGCACTCCCTTGATGCGGGCATGGGGCTCAGAGAAGAGGGGTGGTACCCTACTCTACTAAAAGTGTCTACAGTACGGCATATTTGCTCCGAGTAAAGGAGAAAGGGGACCTTCCCCTTTTGACCTCACCCAGGTGAGGAGCTCGGGTGGTGTTCGCAGTCCAGGGAGGTTTTTAGTGGGTTTTTAGTGGGTCGGTAAAACCAAGCCCACACTATGAGAGCAATCTTATGCTGGAATACCAGTTTTCCTCCTACCAAAGAAAAAAAAACTCTCCCTTGCACATGATAATCCTTTGTTCCTGATCAACTATTTGTTGTACGAATACAATCTAGAATCTAGAGAGGGTACTTGCCGTGGCAATAAGGATTTGTAATTCCGCGGCATTCATTTCCTTAACCCAACAATGGCTGGCATCCGGAGCTAATTCAAAAACCAACAAGCGAACATTGTTGAGAACATGTTTCATGATCATTATAAGAAAACAATTTACGATGTTGTCTCTCAAGCAAATTCGTCATTTAAAATTCCTTTTTCGTTATTCTCTCCACTTTGTACTCTGTCTGTCACTCTCATGCCCGACTTTCTCTGTTACCTGGTAACGTATGTACAGTGCTCATTACTTAAGAGTCATAAGGGCTACTGAACCTTAGTCTAGCTTCTTTATTAAAGTCCGAGGACGCACAAGCGCATCACGCTGTTATGTTGATGAGCTTAGGCGGTGATTTCAGGGATAGGACGCAGATAAAGCGAAGAAACTCATCAATCAACAGGTGAGACCGAACAAAGTGAGCCAGACTTTAGTCCAGGATGCATACAGCACGAAATGTTTCAGGAAATGAGGACTATCCATGCCGGCCTTGAGCTTGATGCATGGAAGCATCGGGTGATTCACCAAACAATAAAAATAGAAAATAGATGGTGGCTCTTCTTCGAGAATGACAACTTGAACGAAGCCCAGATTCTATCAAGACATGGTAGTCAATGACACTGCCATACATGCTATGGGATTTCAGTCAGAGGACTGACGATTTTCTTCTCAGTTGTAATTTTGGTCTCTGCATTACCCAAACAAGTCCAAGTGGGGCTATGTTTGTTTATTATCTTACCAAAGTATTAAGAGAGTATTAAGAGAGGGAAGACGAGTGAATTATTAATGAAGTGCCCCGAGTCGAATCACGAAAAAGGAAATATCCTACTCCATTTGGATTTGCAGAGACAATCCCATGCCCTCAAAATCAAATCAGACTTTCAACTCAGATTTTTGGAGGCCAGATTATCAAGGAGCCACAGAAAACTTCAACAAGGAATAAGAAGTATTATTATATGCGGATCATTTATCAGCTAAGAAGACAGTAAAATCGAATTCAAAAACCAGATGAAAACTCGGTAAAATGCACGGCAGGTACACTGTAATTGAAGCTGCGTCAAAGCCTTAGTAAGTCTTCCTGGCAAAAGCACCGAGAGGAAGAGTAAGGATGGCCTGATCTTCCGTGCTAAGTATCTCAGAAAGACCTATGTAGTAAGCGATCATAGCGGTGATGCAACCAAAAATACCACCAGCCTTGGTGGAACTACAGAGACCATAAGATCAGTTTTCCGCATTCTAGCCCACGGAATTCAGATACATACGCAACCGATCCAGTCCATTCACCAGCAGCCAGGACAGCAAAAGTGACAGTAAGGAAACTGAATAACGCAACAAAGGAAATGTTCTTGCGGAGGGAGACAATACTAATTATCCGTAAGCACAAGACGAAGCCAAACTATGTCAGTCACCCACAGGAAAAGGAAGGTCACAATCATCCAGGTGATGAGGAAGATGCCAAGTGCAGCGGACAGTTGCTCGGCACCTCCCTCGATATTTTCATAGGCGGCGATAATGCCGCTTCCAGGAATTAAGATAGTCGCATAAGACATCCAAAAGGCACCGTAAGAGGTGAAGGCTATGGGGCCAAGGTCAGTACTGCATGTCAAACACAAGCGAGCGTCGCCGGTGTCAGACTCTCCGCACATCATCGGAGATTTGATTCAGTTGCGCCCCAATCGACAAGCACCGGGATTTATTGATAAAAAACGAACTCACCTGTGCCTCCAAAAGTGTTGCCTCTGGGGAACTCCCACATACCAGCAAGGAGCTGGGCAAGGCCACCACAGAAGCAAGCCATACCGACAACGGCATTGGCGACGTGAATGCCACGGGCTTGAGCATTGAAAAGGGAAAGAATGAGAGTTGTTGAAGCGAAAGAGAAAAGGCCACTGGCATTTTTTGAGTTAAGAACGAGAAGAAAAACAGAAAAAGATAGACTCACAGAGTGCCAGGATTTGCAATGCGCAATGCTCCGTGACCGCCTTTGAAGGCTTGGGAAGGAGTGATAGCTTCGATACTAGCTTTTTCAACGTCGCGGTGGGACATCGGTGAAGAGACGGCAAAGAATGGAGAATGGAGAAGGCTGCTAGCCACAGTTTATATATGGCCTGATTTGGTTTGCATACCAGATCTTGCGGGGAGCTAGCATGTGAATGTTCGTGCCTTCAGTCTGACTCCCAAAATTTTATCTGCAATGCTAAATCCTCCTTCAGGCCGATACCGATCTCTGTGGTTATCACCTAGCAATTTGAGTGCTACAGGCAACACCATCCACGGGGCCTTTCCGTGCGGCAAAGTTGAACGGACAGACCAATCCAAACTTAGGTCTATCCCCGGCATCAAATGCAACCTTTCCAAGTCAAGTCAATGCGTGTTTCCCCGCAAATGAGTATATTGATATAGGTTTTCCGATAACTGCTCGTGAGGTAAATCAGTTAGCTTTCTTGTACTTGATTTTGGAAGCACCCCGAAGTAAGCGCACAGCCAATCACTGTACTGTACAGGCGGTATCAGTGTCCTGACCTCCCTCGGCCGTGCTGATGACTGTGACAGAATTGAATCATTATTGGGCACGATGTCACGGACATCAACTTATAGATTCTGATTACAAATTCACTAATCAAGATAGATGAGACACTATCGTCTGAGATACCCTTGATGTGGTCTCAGATGATTTACATATGTCAGCCTTCCCCTCGACACCCCTCAGTCGTCCGTCCACCTCCCAAGGTGATTGCTGAGTAACGTTGTCCTTTAATTAATGATCTAAATGGAAATTAAGCGAGACTGCCGAGTTTGGAACAAAGGGGTTGCACTAACGCAGCGAACATTTAACTGTCAAGTCAGGGGTAGATATGCTGTCAATCGACCTAAAATTATATCTGTCATATGTCATCTTAGTCTATCTGATGTCCCCTCCTTGACAGGTTATTTGTACCTCTTGTCAGCAGTTCTCCTTCATCAATGAGGAAAACCAAACAATCATTGGTTCATCGGTTGCACCTAATCAACCGGGACATGTTGTCAGATGTCAATCAATCTAACTCTGCCTAATGTACACAGAACTAAAGATCTAACTCAGCCTAATGTGCACACAGAAGTGAGGGTAGGAAAAAATAGTCTGGCCATGAGAATAATACTTGCTGACTAATACATTAGTTACATCAGAAATACTTCAACAAAAGATAAGAGAAAAAAAGGTCTAAGATACATACATAATGGTGTCTAGTGTTCAAGCAAGGCTTGTTATGTGTACATCTTGGACTGCTCTTCCTTTCTATTTGTCATTGTTATTCTTTGAAGTCTATTACAATTGTTAGATTGGTCAACATTATTTTCATGGCCACACTGTTAGGCAACCTAGCCAGTGGA
>Ga0153987_1000587_pt1 | contig 11195 bp, 16 predicted proteins | sample TSNC071MetaG_FD_102279 | JGI IMG/M metagenome (GOLD analysis project Ga0153987, IMG submission 102279) | Attine ant fungus gardens microbial communities from North Carolina, USA - TSNC071 MetaG | ecosystem: Host-associated > Fungi > Mycelium > Unclassified | place: USA: North Carolina, William B...
ACAGCCTGGCACGAGAAAGGAAACACAAAACGGAAAAGCCTGATTGACTATCAAAATCTTGACTCATGACGGGAACCTAGCAGAAATGAACCAGAGGGTTAGGTGTGAAAAGAGAAAAAAGAAGTCTAACTCCTTCACCAAGAATTTAAATATTCAACAATGACAAAGACGGCAAAGGGGAAATCACTGAACCAGAGTTATAATAGGAAAAAGTCGTAAACGATCAATGCCACCCATAACAAAAATGCACAAATTATCTCCGTCCAAAAAAGATACCAAGGAAAAAATTAAAAAGACACTCTGCTTTGATTTTTTTTCCTTGAATTTTTGCGATGTTTCAAGCCTTGATATGTGCAGATAAAATACAAGCGTCGTCAGGAAATTTGCAATCAATGATGGTAGATTGTTTTTGTTGTTGTCAGTAGAAGCAGGCAAAGGAGAAACGACGATCGAGGGTTCATCAAACCGCCTTCTACGTTCGTGTTCGCAGTAGAAAGAAATTTGAGATTGTCGGTGCATCAGCAGCTCCTGAAGCATATTCATGCAACATACTATTCACAATAATGTAAGTCCTCAGTTTATCTACCCTTAATCATTTGCTGACTTTGCAGATAATCTGTGACACCTGCTAGAGACACGGATCCGTGTGATTATATAAGCCCTGGATAAGCATTAAAAATGATGATAAGCCTATATTAGTTTAATTTAATTATCAAAATAACATAGAGGGCATGTTCTCGAAGTCCTTGTATGGCAAGAGGAATGTGATGACCTCAACAAATACTGGAAGATGAGCTTCTCAGCATCGGACAATAAAGGAAGAAATTTCCTAGAACCATATGGCTATGAAGGTCGTCTTATCGAACCTGAATACAAAAATGGTGGACCATGGCTAAGACATGTTGGTCACTCAAATTCTATATGCGCACAACTTACTCATCTCATTACAAACCATACCTCAATTGGAGAATACAGGAAGAGGTTCTTCCCAAACAAAGATCACCAGTGCTCATGTGGACTCTCCAACACCGAAACTCGAGATCACATATTGTTTGAATATAACAAATACAACATAGCGTGGAGACCTCAGAACTTCTCAATACTCAGCATCATAACATTCTTAATTGGAAATGCTAATGCCTGCTGTTTCGATGTTCATAGCCGTCACTGCATGGCCCACATGCCAATGTCTTCCCCCCCTTTTTTCTTTTTTCTTCTCTTCGTGTCTTTTCTTTTCTCTCTACTTCTCTCTTTATATAAGTCCTTGTATGGCCAATTGTATTAGGTGCATTAGATGCTCTTCAAGGAAATCTCAGCCACTTCCACTCATTGGCATTTGAGATGGAATAGAGTTCCACAGTCGCTTTCTGAGCCTCATCAATGGATTGAACCAATCATGGCTCAAAGTTCACTCCCAAGATCAAGCACAAAGCAAGAGTCTAGTTGATTTGAGGCTCAAATTCAAGTGGCCCAGCATAAGGCTCCGAGCCAATGTTCAAAATGTAGTACAATTGGCCACATGAGGACTTCGAGGGCATGCCCTCTACATTATTTTGATAATTAGACTAATATAGACTTATCATCATTATCATCATTTTCAATGCTTATCTAATGCTTATCCAGGGCCTATATCATCACATGGACCCGTGTCTCAAACCAGTTTCTTTCCTTGTAATCAGATTGATCATGCGGATCAAAAACCTCTGTCCGGCTGTCCAGATATTGTTTAAAATGTGACCCCTAGGCAATTCTGCACCTCAGAATGTCTCGCCCATTTACATCGATGACCGACTTACCGTTCAACGCCACCCCCTACTCATCATCGGCGCAAAAGACCCCGGAGAACCATCCGTTCATCCAGCCAGGTTCATCTGATAGCCGTTCACCTTGCCCGGCTTTGAATACGCTCGCAAATCACGGTTATATGTTGAGTTCCTTTTTCTCAACTGCTAAACCAGGATCTGACCTCCTATCTCTAGCCACCGGACTGGGAAAGATATCAGCTTCTTCGAGCTCGTTAACGCCCTCCAATATGTTTATAACGTCTCGTGGTTTCTAGCTCTATTCCTAACGTTCGTCGGATTCTTAATTTCAGCAAAATTGACTTTCTCTTCTCGTTCAAGAGATCGTTCAAGGTCAGACACATGGTACGCCAAGCTTGTACCGATGCCTCGATGGAGGATACAACTCGACTCGTTGTCGGCGCGTGGACCAAAAGAGATCGCACACGATGCTTCTTTTGTTCATCCTAACAGTATTCCTTCCGATAAACCTGACGGATGGCTCTTGACGAATCTCCTATCGTTCACATCTTCATGTCGCCATAAATCTCAGAAGCCTGGACTTTCCCTTGTTGACATGGCCCAGTATCATGCGAAAAGAGAAAGAGAGCTTTCCAATCCTCTCAATAATTTTCATGAGCGAGTTGCGCTAGGAGAGTGCGGGCTTGCATGGGCTGTCATGAGGAATCGACGGGCTCCGATGAACCGGAAAGGATCTGGAGAAAGTACCAACTCAGAGAAAGAGGAAGTTATCACTGAAGAAACTCTTCAGGAATGGCTTGGCCGGGAACAATTACCTAATGATTGGTGGGTTGACGGCGGGTCAAGACCTGTCAAGCCCATTGGCTTTTTTGAAGCACAGCGGCGGGCCGCCCATGTCGCCCATGTTATTTCAAAATAATGCTGCTCATTTTTCTGAGTGAGATCTGTATATTGGACACTCTTATTCTGCGGTTTCATATGTATCAATCCAATGCAAGCGTTTTTTTTCATTTCAATCTGAGTGTAGATAATATGCATCACTCGTGATGCCAAAGTGTATGCTTCACAGTGAGGTTTATCTCTTGCAAATTACATCTATTTTACTGTCACAAAGTCAGGCCTTTTGCATTTACTGCATAGAACGATGTTCAGAAAACTTGAAAAGGTTCAGGATGATGTATAGCATTTATGGTCTGCTGGTCCGCTCGTTGTGTGTTAACTCGGACCCAATCAAAGTTCATGTATGAGAAAGAGAAGGGACGATAACTTGTGAGAACATGAGTGAGAAAAAGAAAATGTCGTACACCCCGAGAGTGTGTAGTGCACCTGCAGCGATGGTTAAGTAGTGAGAAGATTCAAGAAATGGGAATGACGCCACCGAAGTCCATGACCTAACAACTGGTGCCAACATTGTAAACCTCATGGCAAGAGCACGTGAGCACGTGCGAACTGTATTTAGAGTCTGATAGATGGTCAGATCATGGTTAGATCGTCTCAACGTATCTTCGGCTCTACTTCTATGGTACACCCTTTTGGATTGAAATTACAGTAGTAGTTTCCTATACTAGAACGTGCTCCGATCTCTGTTATTCAAGCTCTCAATTGCTTGGTAGTGTAGACTACTGAATTGGAGTTTACCCATTTATGACATAGGCTGCCACTTAACCTTCCTTCAGGTAAGTCTCCTCTCTCTCTCTCGCACCTTGTTCAACCAGTATGGAGAATAGTTTTTGATTGTATCTCCCTGAATCTCAAAGACTGACTCCCTAACTCCCTTCCCTCGAGAGACCTTCTGGTCTACCCACAGCACACGCTCAGAGAGTTCGATGACGAGACATCCCCAAACTGAACAATTTTCTCTCCCCATAAGGATCGGATATTTAAGTTGACCACTGTCACAGGACCCACACTATGGAGAGAAAAGGAGTTCTTGACACTCCTGATATGTCAACATCTAGGTCTCGTTTATACCATAGCTTGAGATGGCAATGAGATATGACGAGTATTTTCGGCTGCGTCATCACGTGAATGTAAAGGAATTGGCGTAAGCTCAGAGGTATTTGATCTCGTACATATGTCTCAGTCATGGCTGAGGTCAGGTTTAAATTAAAATGCAGTCATGGAGGTACAGCGAGTCTGACATCTAATCCGACGCTTCCGTCCATGCAAACTCCACCTATTCATGACATTGGTTGCCACACAACACGAACAGTGAGGTGCCAGTGTAGCTGCAAGAACCCAGCATTCTTTCTCCTCAGCTGCAGTACTGTAGTACTGTGTGGGTCGTAGTCATAAAGCAGGTTTTGATCGGACGATCTGGTATGGACGTTCAAAATTGTAAGGTCCGGGCGGGTATTCGAATCTATTCTTGATCAAATTACCCACTGAAGTGCACTATCTGGGCAGTGATTTCTCGGTGTGCCTGTTTAGGCACCCGAAGGGACGGTAATTTCACATGGCCTTGTTCCGTATTTCCATTCCGCATAAGTAAACTAGTTCTCAAACGCAGGAGGGCCTGGTCTGCAAAGGCACACCGTTGGAGGTGCATTAACGCAAGGCATATGACTAGAGGGAAGTGTGGACGAATAGATAGGTGGGTATGGTGTATCACTGGTAGACCACAGACTCGAAAAACTGTCGAGTTCTCCTCTACTGACCATTCAAGACATTATCTATATGAAGGTAGTGTAAAAATAGAGAAGACGATGAATAGCAAATTAGGAAAGGTGCGGAAGTACTTTATTGGGAAAGCTTCATCTAGTATTTTTAGAAAGGCCTATCCATGGGCCGGAATTCGGCTGCTCAAGAAAAATTTTATATCAAAACGGATGACGGTTTCACGTTCGTTTAGCCAGTTGGCAGGAAGCGATCGAATGCCGGAACTGGCTAAAGAGTCGTTTGAGGGTCGCTTGATCGCTTACAATTTTTCATCTTGCGAAAAATGATTGAAAGCCATGCTGGTTACTGGACTGTGGAAAAATCGAAGGAAGACATACGCAGTAGCCTCCGAGTTCTCAGCATCACAATAATCACAATACTCCGTGAATAAGCCTAACGCTGGAACCAGCAATCTGTGCCCAAGAGGTAGTCATTGGAAATTTCTACCACCTTTCCAAGTCTTCCTTTTTTAGCATACAAGGATCGCTACGGAAAAACAGACTAATCGTATGACCATAAGAGGATCTCAAAACCAAGAGTCTAGGTCACATCCGGCAAAGTAGCACCCTGGAATGTTTTATATAAAACCTCCGAATTGGCCCTCACCTCGTTTTCTGGACATTCTTCTGCCATTCTAACGTTCTTCTAACATTCTAACGTTCTTCTATCGCGATCCCAAGGTCCTTCCACGGGTCCTTCCACGATGCAGTTTACTGCTTCCCTATCCTTATTATTCCTCATCGCGACAATAGAGCTGGTCTCTGCGGCTCCTTATAACATCACTCGCCGTGCCGCTGGCACTTTATCTAATCTCTTCCCTGTTTCCGGGAGCCCGCGTTGGACGACACTCGCTGGAGCCCCAGGTGCACTCAGCTTGAGCAATTCGACCCTTCGTCCAGAGAAGGTCACCAACAGATGCCCCTTCACGTACGAGAACTCACCTGATGGAGTTGAGTCCCTCAAAGCACATTACCCCCAAGGCTCGTACAAGCCTAGCGTCGATCCTTGCGGAGGCGTATCATTCTATGCTCCTGGTCCCGCGAGTGTTGATCTCACCACGGCAAAAGAGGCACTCTTCAGTTATTCTGTTTTTTTCCCCAACGGCTTCAATTTCGTGAAGGGGGGTAAGTTACCCGGTCTCTGTGAGTGATCCTTCACTATGAAAATTAGATCCAAATTGTTCATTGATCATCAGACGGAGGCGATGATGCTTCTACAGCCTTCACCTGTTCTGGTGGTCGCCACGATACTACATGTTTTTCTGCTCGCCTGATGTGGAGGACCGATGGAGCCGGAGAAGTCTATCTCTACCTGCCTCCGTACGATGATCCCAGGTTTTCTGTGAATCAGAATCTGTGTAGTTTACCGAACTCAGTCTGCGACGATACGTTTGGCATTTCTGTGAACAGGGGATCCTTCACGTTTGCCACAGGGGGGTGGACGACTGTTGCAGAGCGCGTCAAGCTCAACGACGCTGGTCAGGCCAACGGAGAGATTGAGCTTTTCGTTGATGGAAAAAGTGTCATCAACATCTCCGGCATCATCATCCGTGATGCTGATACCGGCCGCATTCAAGGAATGCAGATCCAGTCTTTCTTTGGAGGTAAGCTGGAAAGATTCATTGAGAGGAGTGTGCTGAAATCGACTACAGGATCCACGACAGATTGGGCAACGCCGACAGATCAAGACGTTTACTTTGCTAACTTTGGAGCCGAGATCATCTCTAGCCTATGATCTGCATAAGCTTTTGGTATTTGTTACAGTCCTGGCGACTCGAGGTATTGGTTATTTTGTATGTGCTTCATATATATATATACACCCTCTTTCAAGGCTGTAGTAGTAAAAGAAAAGAGAATTGATGACAAATTGGCCAGCGCTCACGTGAGATATGTTGTAAAGTTGTACAAAGAGCGCTCTCAGTCCTCATTAATATCATGGTACTGGTTCAAATTAGATTTCTTTATGATTGCTAACACCATGTCACAGATTTCCCCGGTGGCTACCCGTCGTCTGATTCGAGAGCTCGGTGACCTCAAGAAGAACCCGCCTGAGGGCATTCGTCTTCAAGCAAATGAACAAGACATGCTGGACCTGACAGCTATAATTGAGGGCCCAGGTATGCTCACCGAGACACCTACTTCCATAATTCGAGGACTCATCGTTGAATTTGATACTATAGAGGGCACTCCTTATGCTGGAGGCTATTTCAGGGTCAAGTTCAAGTTCACAGAAGAATTTCCGGCAGCACCACCAAAATGTACGTTACTGCATATCGTCCTGTTCTGTCCGTCTGATATATGTCTGCAGGTTGGTTTGCGACCAAAATTTTCCACCCAAATGTTTCAAGCGCCGGCGAAATCTGTGTCAACACGTTGAAAAAGGACTGGAAATCACAATATGGCGTCGGTCATATTCTGGTGACAATTAAATGCCTCCTCATATGTCCCAATCCCGAATCCGCTCTAGATGAAGAAGCTGGAAAACTTCTCCTTGAGGATTATGAGAGTTATTGCAGTCGTGCCAAGTTGATTACGAGTGTGCACGCTACCCCGCGTGTCAAGCCTGTCGAATTCGATGATCCTGTCCCTGTTCAATCATCTTCTTCTGTTGCTGCCTCATCCTCCAAGTCGGTCCCCGCTACTACTGCTAACTCAGTTCGCAGTGCTACCTCGGCCACAAACACCTCTTTATCGTCGACCTTTCGTTCCTCGGCATCTACTCCCGGTATCATACACAAATCCACTTCATCAGCTCGGCCATATCCGCGTAAGGCTTCCGCAGAAAAGGAAGGCACTGGGAAGGAGAAGGAAAGCATTCCTTCTCCCTTGCCTCTCGCTACAGCAGATGCGAATGTCGGTGGAAATGTGGATCCGACGGCTAAAATGGGGCTCAGCATTACAAACAGTGCGGTGCCAATCGGGGCCACGAAAGCTGTCAAAAGAGCTGCAACAGGAAACACTTGTACAAATGCCGAAAAGAGGAAGAAGGCCTTGAAGAGATTATAAGGATGATTGACGATTGATTTTATTGGGTGTCTGTAGGTCTGTGTTACGGTGTGGTGGACACTAGTATTTGTTTTGTCTCGAGATCTATCATACTGCATACTGCATAATTACATTCATCTAGCTAGGTTTATCACTCCCATCCCAAAAGATCGTGAATGGAGGCCTCTGACAGATCAGTAATAGTTTTGTGTATATAAGACGAGTCCCACGGTGCCTTTCAAGCGTAGTTTTCTAAAAATTCTCTAAGCCGACTTCAGGTTATTATAATATGCAGCAGCAGTCAGCATCCGGTCCTCGCCGGTTCATCGTCAGGACGTGAGTAGTCTCTGCGTGTTGAGTGTATTGACCCATTAATCTGATGATAGTACCGACGTATTGCAGGACATGCGGACCAATGTATACGAAGAAGGCATCACAGACATGCCTGTATGGTACAAGGTGAGTCAAAGACAGTTTGAGCCAGTTCGCTCTTTACACAACTGTGCAGGAACGATTTCTTGGTGATAATGAGATCATTGAGCAGCTCGTTGTGAGTCTTCTCTGCTCGAATAAGAACAGCAGGTCTCATCTTATGATCCAGCACAACCAGACATCTCGAGTATGTTGGACGATCCACCGGCCTTTCCGGGGTTGGTACATACGTCTGCGATCATCCACGTTTCCGTCTGGAGCATTCATACCCCTCACGCCACTCCCGCAAAATTCTCCTTATCATGTCGATGCGTCCCTCTCGTTTTCTTCCCGGACGAATCCTACCCCTCCCTCACCTGGTCAGCCAGAACTGGTCCAGACAAGTCTGACGTCCCAAGAGGATAGCAGTCAAACAAGTGTTCACTCCTACCCACCTACACCGACCGCCACGCATCGCCGACCTCCCTGTGCTGCTGCAGAACTGCCCAAGAAAGAGACAAGCACGCAAACTCAAATAACCCAATTTATTCTAGCGCCTTCAGGTGTTCCGTCAATGCAGAACCCCATTCGGCAATCTGTCTTCTCCCGTGCACTTTCGTTACTCAAGTCCCACAGCCCGGCATATTCAAACTCGTTCACGCTTTCTCGAGTGCCCTCGAATACACCGCTGTCTCCTCCACCGCCTTATGCAATCAATCTACCTGCATCCGACGCATCTCGATCAACGGTGAATTTCTTGCCGGTTCCAGCTTCAAGTTGTGCTGCAGCTACAAGCGTGGTGCCATTACACACACCATTGCTTGTATTCCACGATCAGACGCCTGTCTTGACCGTACGTTTATTGACAGGAATCTTGGAAATTGAAAAGACGGAAGAGGTGTTGCTAGGGGTTGACACAAGTTTTTGGATTGCTGTTGCTCTAACTTACCTAGAGTTTTTGCAAGAACGAGAGGCAAGTGTACTTTTCTTTCAACTCCCGCCTGTAATGACACCGAACATTCCAGAGCTACTTTGCAGCTGCAAATGATTAATCGAAGCCTCCCTATCGGGCCTGAAGTAGCCAAAGACGTGAACGAAGGTGGAGATTAAAAATATATGTATCTACGACGAACATGATATTGCATCGTAATGGACTAGGCATTTTTTTACTGTAAATCATCACTGGTTAAAGCGCTGATGGGCATAGAAAAGGAGGAGTTTCACGTCTCCCACATCATGTCCTTGGAATTTGAGAATAATATTGTGAGCATCTTCCACCCTCCTAAAAGTGACGAATGCCTTCCTCGTAGGCTGACCATCCGCATTTTTCACTGTTGTGCTCATAAGTTTTCAAAAGCTCAAGCTTTAAATCAACACGTACTAAAATGTATCTTCGTGATTTGGGTGATGAATTGGTGGAACAATGCGAGCAGCGAGGCTTCATCACCCGGGTAGGGATAATTAGCAATATAGATGGTGTTGTTGGGCTTTATGTTGTCGTGATCAGGAATCCATGCCCTGGGCGGGCTTTTGGCAAACTCTATGCGAACCGGCCTCTCCTTGAGTACAAAGGGTTCTTCCTGAGACGATGCAAACACTCGGTTTGCTTCTTCAGGAGTAGAAAATTCCACGTAGGCACGCCCGTTTTTCAAACCCTTTTCATCCCTAGCTGAACCAGAGGCACAATATCAGCCAAGACACAGAAGTTCAAATGATATAAAGACAAAACATACGGAAATGTACTGCTCTTATGCTACCATATGGTTTGAACAATTCGTAGATATCTTCAGCGTTGGCCCTAAAGTGCAAATTTGCAAGCCACAAAGTAGGGCAATTTTTATGATTAAACGATTCCGATTCAGCTCTATTCGGCTTCTGGATTCTTTCCCTGGCATCCAACGAGCTTTCCCGGTTACTTTCAGAGGTATCAGACTTGTCTACCCCTGGACGATCTTCTTGAAGGGTAGCATGAGACAGAAAGAAGGCCCGCTGGATGGTTGCAACGGCGTGCCTTTGGCAGTGTCTACTCGGGGGGAAGAAAGCTCTGGGGAAGAGCACAAGGCGCGTTTGCTGGCGGAGAAGGTTCCAAAGCATGGAAAATGAAAAATTTATTGACCAACGACCTGATGCCACTAGTTGTTTGCAGTCACGTGATCATGCTGCCCAAATACTCCTGGATAGCAAGCTGCTCCTACAGAAAAAGAACAACTCCCTACAAGTATTCAATAGCTGCAAAAAACAGAGTATTTTTTTTGAGAGTGTTTTACCAAGAAATCTTCTTCAACCTGCATACCATTTGTTTCTATCCCTCTCCAGACATGAAGCAGACAAATGTCATCCACACCAGGCACCAAGGTCATCAGATATTGGAAGAGAAAAGTCGCAATTAAATTACTGTCAGTCAACCTGAGGACTGATCAATAATGCATTGTGTCTTGAAGGTGCTGAAGGAGGAACACAATGCAGATATACCTTGTCTGCCACCTGTGATCAATAGACAAATGATTGGTGAAATTTGGGGTGTTGTGATGATATTCCTCATCTCAAAATGCTGAGAACTATTGTCTTTGCAAAAGGCTTCATTCCCTAAGATTCAAAAACATTGTAAATAGTGTCAAGTTATTCTCAGAAGAATATCACATTACCCTCTTGTCTGTCATGATTTGTTCCTTTGGACCTTTGACTAGCCACCATGGCTAAGTCAATATTATTGTTCATTTTCTTTTCTTTTCTTTAATTACATAAACACAAAGAGAGCTATGACTTGTACATCAATTGATCAATACAAACATATGCATATATTGTAAATAGTATAAATAGTAGTACAATTGATTGGGAACTCTAACAAATTCTCTTTGTTAACTCCGATAAAGAGGATGTGCCTAAGTTATCACAACTTTGGTCTACTACACTAGATGTCATAAACTGCCTCTGTGGACTATTGACTAACCACCACAGCTAAGTCAAATACTTATATTTATATTTCTTTTCTTTTATAATTGTGGAACAAGATGTCACACAAAGGAGTCATGGTCACAAGACAAGTTGCAAGTCACATATCATGTTACATGTCACAAGGTCACAGATCACAGGTCACATGAGAGCCTGGGTAATTAGTGCACAGACCAAGTAGAACTTGTATTATTAGAAGTATGTCTTTTGGGGGACCGTTGTGGGTGTAACAACAACTAAACTATTACATGAAGTAGAGTATATATGAAAAATATGTTGGGTATCTATAATAGGCTAATATAATATGGAGACAAGTGGTAGGTGGAGTGGGGGATTAAAATAGATATCAGGAATGGAGAAAGGAAGGTAACGTCATGGTCTTCTGGTGCTGCAGTTCAATTCAACACTCTCTCTAAACTGCCGCACC
>Ga0153987_1000589_pt1 | contig 11175 bp, 10 predicted proteins | sample TSNC071MetaG_FD_102279 | JGI IMG/M metagenome (GOLD analysis project Ga0153987, IMG submission 102279) | Attine ant fungus gardens microbial communities from North Carolina, USA - TSNC071 MetaG | ecosystem: Host-associated > Fungi > Mycelium > Unclassified | place: USA: North Carolina, William B...
GAAGTTAGGTTGAAGAGAAGTCAAATACAATTTGTTCTAATTTTCTCCAAATTTCTGTGAATTTCTATGAATACATTGTGAATTTCTATGAATACATTGTGAATTTTTATGAATTTTTATAAATTTATTGTGAATTTAGAAAGAATTGCTGACAAAAGATTGTAAAGCATTGGCTAAGCGCTGGGTAAACATCCATCATCCCACATTTGATCTCACATGCTTACTAGAAGATCAATCTCAAATAGATATAGAAGATCAATCTTGCATAGAAGATACCCAGCTCTTTCTCACAAACTGTAGTGCTCAGTGTTTTGAGAATGTCTGAGGCAGAGAACATTGCAACCAATGGCCTTGAAAGCAAAGAAATGATGTCCCAAACTGTGCCAGCAAGCATGACCGAAGGGGGCTTGGACGGATGGCTAACAGTGCTCGGCGTGTTGGTGGTCTCTTACTCACTCTCACGTTATCACTGACATGGTCTCAGCACACTTGCAATGTTCTCGACTTTTGGGGCTGTGTTGTCATTTGGCGTGTTTCAGGACTACTATACTGTGATTGCTTTGGCTCGTGGAGACGACGCTAGCTGACTACAATCTAGCGCTCCTTTCTGAGCGAAAACACACCATCGGTCATCAGTTGGATTGGTTCCACTCAGCTTTTTCTGGATTTTGCAGTGGGATTCCCTGCTGGAAGACTTCACGATGCTGGCCATTTCAGGGTTATAATGGCGTTGGGGAGCCTGCTTTACGTCTTTTCGTGCGTTTTATAAACCCATGACTGCTGATTGCTGCCGACATTACGAGCTTAGGCTATTCATGCTGTCTCTCGCAAAGCCGCATCACTACTATCAAGTCTTCCTATCTCAGGCGATTGGAATGGGGATCGGGATGGGCCTTATCATTGTTCCGGCTGTGTCGCTACCAGCCCAATACTTTAGGCGACGTCGGATACTTGTCATGGGTCTTGTATACGCAGGTAAAGCATGATTTATTCCACCATGACATGACTATAAACGTCTGTTGCAGGCTCTTCTCTTGGTGGTGTTATCTTTCCAATTATGTTGAACCACTTGATAAACAGCAGTCTGGGTTTTGCATGGAGCGTAAGGTATGGTGAATCACCTATGTTACTGATCAAGCTCTGCATATCTTCAGAATCATGGCATTCATAGTCTTGGGCCTCTTGATCATTGCCAATATCATCGCCAGACCGAATTATCCACCGAAAGCTCCATCTACTGTCCACGGGCAACAGAGCACTATCAAGTCCCTTTTCTCAGACATCCCCTACATGATAGCTATCTTAGGGTACGTATCCGCTGTTTTCTCTGCCGCCTGAGTCTGTTGATGGACAATCTCAATATAGATGTGCACTGATACTCTGGGGATATTTTCTCCCATGTCTGTCTGTCCAACACCTCAGCAACTGATTCCTGATGTTGTATATCAAGACTTTTACTTGCAACTTTTCGCGGTATTACAAGGGATTGATGAAACGCTAGCTTTCTACTCTGTAAGGTTGATGGCTCACTTCAGTATTCTCATAACCCCATCTTAGATAACGGTGATGAATGCAGCTACGATGTTTGGGAGAACCTTTCCCAGTGCTGCCGCTGATGTATACGGTGCCTTCAATAGTACAGGCAATTTTTTTCTCCACTTTAATCGTCTCCTCATGCCTCGTACCCAGTCACAATTCCTATGGTTGTAATCACTGGAGGACTGTTGTTCGCCATGCTCGGTGTTAGGACGCCAGCAGCCATGTTCGTATTTGCCGCAATCTATGGATTTTTCTCTGGGTCGTGTGAGTTTTTCTTCCTGTAGCTCTTCACAGAACAATCACTGATCACTTGACTTGGTTAGTCGTTTCACTGCTTGCAGCCTTAATGGCAGGTTTTTCAAAGTCAGTAGGGGAGGTCGGGTAAGTTGTATATCTTGCCATCGTTGTGTCAGACAGATTCAAAATCGGTACCGGACAGATCAAGGATTGGCATTGCCATGTTTATGGTCTCTTTTGCTCTACTTACAGGATACCCCATCATTGGAGCACTTCTCCGTCCTCAGAAGTATTTGTGGTCTCATGCAATCATATTTGGAGGAGTATGTTTTTCGCTGCTGTTACATTTTCAAATCACTGATAATCACAATCAAAGGTGGTGGTCCTTGTAGGGGCCGGTTTTCTTATACTAGCACGTTTTTTAGCCAGTAGGCAGCGCCGGACAGGGCGCTTGTAGATTCTAAGAAGATTGGGCATAGCTCAGGCAGGTTATCCGTGAGAATGCATGATACGTCGTTAAAGTTGTGCTTATGTTAGAAATTGCCAATCCATATTTGGTAAATTCACTTTGTTACCATACAATCACTTTGCCTCATTTTGTGTATGCTTATTCCTTTTGAGATTTCTATGCATAGTCCTTTTAGTTCGGAATCCCTGCACTTTATTGTATTGTCTTTTTTCGCAAGATTGGGCAATGCCCGCACTCAAAAAACTACAAAAATAAGTGTGTTATACTTTATATCGAAAATGTGCTATTGCGGTTATCCATCGTCATTCAAGTCATAAATGTCAAACTCATCGTAAAGCAGAATCCAAAAAACTCGAATGCCGTCTGAGCTCCTTCCTTTTTGACCAAATGTCGCAAATTCCGAGTTTATTCTCATCTGGTATCTCCAGAATCATTTTTGTGCCTTGGGCATTCAGGACGCAGTTACGAATAGCCTTGTTCAACACGGGAACTGTGTTGACGTGGCGTAGGGAAGGAAAGGAGTGCACAGTGACAGAATTTGCCAAGGAAAATTTGGGGCGTGGAAAACCATCCGACGATGGTAAATTGGTCACAGGAGCTCCATGTGTCGTCACGAACTCCTTACAGTGAGGAGAAAAGTGTAGGCCAGTGATAGAAGCACCGAGATCCAAGATTCCAGGCACCAGCTCATTTGCCATGGGGTTGCTAGGCTCGATATTCCAAAGCCGTAGGATACCCTTATGCTCTGCTGAAGCAAGCATTTTAGGCTGCCATGGACACCAGGCTACTGCCTAGATGATTATATCAATTAGCATTTTATTCCGTATTTCATAGCAGCGACGTACAGTAACCGCACTGGAGTGTTGTATCTTCTTACGCCTCTGCACAAATTCTCCGACATCTAAGGGTACCTTTTTACCCTGTTCCCAGCAGTAGACTGTCCCAGATTCATCGCCACTGGCAAGAAATTTTCCATTAATGTTCCATGCAAGGCTTGTAATCTTCGCCTGGTGCCTTGTCAATTTCGGTGCCAAGTCCTTCATCTTGGATTTGGGCTCCACTCGGGTATCATAGTGACGAATCATTCCGTCCAATCCTCCAACAGTCAATACTGCATTATTCCATTTCAGGATGGAGACCCCTTTCGTACTCCAACTTATGGTCGTCTTTTTGGCCTTCACATCCCATATCTGCACAAACCCTTTGGTTGTGCCCAACGCCACAATATGAGGCATGTCACTCCCCGCACACTCGATGACTCTCAAATCACCCCTATCCTCCCGAAGCTTGCAAAGCTGTCCAATATCTTCTGCCCCGCTCCCAGTACCGATATTTCTAAAATGAACTCGATTTCCGCGGCAGAAGAATAACACGTTCGCTGACGAACAGCTCAGCAGATGTGGCGTTATGCTGCCTGCAGTGGCAGAGGCTTCAGTCGTCGCTGTAACATCAGTTGGACCACTATAGTCAATCGTAATCTTGGTATTCCTCAAATGATATCTAGCTGAAGTATCCGGAAATGTGGGGTATGTTGGTGGCGTTGCTGAACGCATTGAGGACACAGACACACTACGCATTAGTGCCAAACCTTCTTGATCAATGAATGCTGAGCCACGATCATTGAACACCATTGGACTTGAGGCTCGACTTGGAGAAGTTGGCAGGCTGAATATTGCAGTACTGCTGATTGCGCGTGGAAGATGAATACTACGCTCTGCTTCGTCCTTATAGGTAAATGAACTCGACCGACGAGTGCTACTAGGCTGTACACGCTGTAAACAACCAGGATTCCACCCAAGATGTATCATCATTCAACGAACCGGAGTGCCAGCAAATGAATCTCCTAATATTGGATGCCGTAGGTCAGAAGTGGACAACGAAGAAAGCCTTGGTCGTTTTCTTCTCGATTCTTCATTGTTTGGCTCGTAAAGTGTTGACTGAACGCGTTTTCTCATGCGAGTCAGAGCTGAGAGGCTCATCTCACAGCTAGCGTTGGTGTGGTCACTGCGTCGCTATAGCAAAACAGTCAAATCACGAGGAAAAACTTCAAAGAGAAATCAAAGGGCGTTCTTCCTGCAAAAAGATGTCACAGGGAGAGGGAGATGCTTACAACAGAGGATCGTGTGGACGTGGACTATATATACTATATATACTATAGGACCGAATCAGAATTCAGCTATATTGACCGGGTTATTTGGCTCTATCCTCAAAAACAAATTGTGGTCCCTGGTTCATTCCATCGCCCTGAACGAAAAAAACCACCATCCATTGCTATCAGCCGAGATTAAGAAAAAAGATTGATGCGAAACCAGAAAATGCTGGTCTTCATTCTATTTAAGCACACATATTGAGCAAAAAATCGCTACATTTGCACACTAGACTGATCAGCAAGAGTAGCTTCAACCTCCAACGTTTGTACGAAGACCGCCCACGCAAACCGCAACACGTCTTTTTCTGTGCCCCAGACCTGTTTCATGGCTTCATCATAGGTCAACAATTCACTGGTATAGTTTGCCTCATCTACAGATACCCCAGTCTCCTTCTCCGGGACCTGAATTAAATAATTAAGAAGAACGATATGAAATAACGATGGGATGGACGCACTGCGTCGTCTGATATCTGAACAATATACCACGAAATAAAATACTAATAACATAGATTGGCTTCTGGATCTTGCTCGAGCTGCATGTTTGTTTCCTTCCAAGCAAAAGTGGTCACATTAGAAAGGTTCGGTGTTGGGCTTGGAGTACAAATCCTCTCTTCCTGGCGGGGCTGGTGCCCGGCTCGGATTATATACACGCATGAACTTTGCATGATAGCCACTCTGCACAACCTTGATGAGAGCTAGATAGCAATTAAACACAAATACATCACTCGCCTCTTCGTACGCTTCTCTCAATGCAGCCATTTCAGGAGACTCGCCCAAATCTTTCCGGCCCCGGGGGGAAAATCAATAGTCGAGCTTCGGCTCATGAATGACTACGATTTTTTGAGTTGATCGTTGTATCAAAACCATCCCAGCGCCAAGTAAAAAAATTGGATGAACACCAGCCACCTTCAGCTATAGCTGGAGAAGACCATCGCGACAATCTTGCATTGAATTCCGCCGCTTGAAATTTGAGTTGAGGTTGCTTTCCTTTTCCTTTCCCAAAGGGCACTGGGAAGATCAGAGTGAACACAAATGTTCCGAGAATTGCAGTTTTGGCCAGACCCTAATCTAAAATATATATCGTCACAGAGAGGCCGTAGATGGAGCCCTTCCCAAGTCCGATAAGGTAGAGTATGATCAGGATCACAGTGTACCATGTGGCCACCAAATTTGCCAAAGCAAGTGTACATTCTTGATGACGATCCTACATTCTCGTTCTCCACTTGTAGCCTCATTTGAGTATTGACAGCTTTTTGTAAGCAGCGAACTCTCAGGTTCCATTTCTCTTGACTTATGACGTTTATATTGATATTAGACATCAAGCTATTTTTAGCATGACACATGATTAATAATCAGGCAATTGGTGATTGGCCATCAAAAGACAACAACACGTACTGCGCATTGACGACAAACCAAAATAAATAGGCTACCAAAGACAGGAAAACACAGATAATAAGAAAGAACAGACGATTACAACAACCAAAGATCAAGAAGCACAAAAAAGAACAAGTTTCAGAAGAAAAATCCTCGTCCACCGAATAGAAAAACCCGTGTAAAAGCAATCGCAGAAAAACAAACTGGGACAAGAACCGGATCCACTCATTTATACATACTCAAATACTGAACTTTCCAACCCAGCCTTACTAACCCTCCTCGACGGCTGCAATGTATTCTCGTCTACAGGCGCTCTCCTTGCATGTCTGTACCTCCCGCTTGCATCTTTAATCTCCATCTCCTGGGCCTGGTCACCAACCACTGTCCTCGGCATCTGTATCCCACCAGAGCTCATCGAACTAATCGCTTTCCCATGACCGTTGTCGATACCAGTGGATGCACCTGCATCGGAACTTGCAAATGATTGAAGAGGTGGGAGTGATTCTCGAATGTGTCCCCCGCGACGGAGACGCATATTCCTAAACGCCATCTCTTCAGGACCATGACCATTTTCTCCACCTGTGTTATTTGAATGCACACCCGTACTTTTCCCTCCCAGTTCTTGTTCTTCAAAGTTCATAAGCTCTGAGACGAACCCAATATTTGGAGAAATGCCTTTCCGCCTCTCGAGAACGAAGCCATATGCTCGGGAGAGCGTCCAGTGGTTAGCATGAATCAAATATGCTATAACTGCAGTCACGGATCTTGACTTGCCAGCTTTACAATGGACATACGTCGGTGCAGAACGCAACCTTGCGTCATCTATGACATGCTTTAACAACCCGGAACGAATTTGGGAGAGATTGAACCTACCCAAAATCTCACAGACTCGACGAACATCCTTTAGTACATTCTCCTCCTCAACCGTATCTCTCATCGGTATCTTCACATATTGATCAAACCGCTCCTTCAAACTCAACCCATGATCGTCTTCATTCAGCTCCACTGCGAGATTCATGATTCTCTTCACTCCAAGATCCTTCAACTCCTCTACGTGCGAAGGTTCTGTCAGCTCAGATCCAAGGAACAAAAAATTTGGTAAAATCGTTGAAACGGTAAACGTCGGTAATACTTCTGATTCCGTCGATGGTATTTCAGGCTGTACTGTGACGGGTGAAGATGACAACGTCTTATCTCGGTCCAATATTGTAGAAATTGATATGGCGTTCGAACTAGATCCACATCCAAAGGTCTGTGGATGTCCGTAGAATGCTGGAAAAGCACTCATAGGACTCGAAAATATTGTAGGTGTCCCAGGAGTATGTGATGGTGTAGGATAAGATGTCGAACCAATACTTCCATTTCCACCACCAAAGCCTCCATAATTTCGAGCACTAGCAGATGGCGAGTGACTCGAATACACAAGGTTGAGATGCGATGGGCTCACTGGAGACTGCAGGCTTGAAGATGGCAACGTCAATCGCGGTGGAATTGTCAATGTCGCAGATCGGAAAGGCTTTGTCATTACAGACAGTTTAGGTAAATTGGGACACAGACGTTCAACAGACGCAGTATCTATCCGTCGAAGGTTGGGCGCACTTGGCCGTTTGGTTTTCAAACCACCTTTGGAAGCATTACCCGGTGACTGGCGATTGTTGAAAATGATATGAGATGGTGGAGGTGAAGGCGCAGAATCGATTGGATACGAAGAATCAGGTATCACATGTGCTGGTATCGGAGTCGCTACTGCGTTTGTAGCATGAGTATCATTGACATTTGACATTGACGAATCACATGGAGCAACCACAGGGGATATGGCTGGTGATGACGAATGTGGTATTGATAGCGTATCTGGGCTTGTAGAAGGTACAGAAGCGGATGGTGATGGGGAAGTTAACATAATGTCACATTGTAATTTCCTCTTTGTGTCTAGCTGGAACAGGCCGTTCATAGCCGACTTCTCCTAAATCAGACTTGCTATCTCAAAGAACGACAGAATGGAAGCACTCACAAAGTGTATAGGATATTCTTCAGCAGCGTTACTGCCCACAGGACCAAATTCAATCATCTTTCTCATCTGACTATCCTTGACTCCTTTCACAATCCCTCCCTCCAAATGGTATACTCTTCCACCATGCCGACCAACGAGGGGCAAGATAACCTCCATGAGTGTCCACTTCGTTTCAGCTACGTCCTGATCTATCTCTTCATCATATACAATCACGTTCCCATCCCATACCAACTCGCCCGGAACAGGCCTCCCGTTAGCACAATGCAAACTATTCAGCATCACATTCCAGTCCTCCTTCGCCCTTTCTCCCACAACAAACTGCCTCAGGGCCTCCATACTCTGAAAACCACCTTTTCCTGCCGTCTGGGCTCCCCCCCATGTGGTAGCTGAACTAGAGCTATAGTTAGACTTTTGACTAGGCAGCATGCTCAACGCCGTCATCTTCCTACATCTCTTCAAGATCAATGAAGGAATCGCAATATTCACACTTCCACGGATTCGGGAGGCAGCATGAGCTGCTGGCGCTCGGGTATCGATGACCAAAGGTCGTGGATGCCCTGAGAATCCCTTCAGTAGCAAAAGAAAGAGATGGGAGGCGGATATAGGAAGTAGCTTGGCACTATTTTCGGAGACAATTGGGTGTTCGGCTGCCATAACCGAAGTACTGGTTGTACTCGAGCTGGGTTCTGTCGACAGTGGAGCTGTATGTGACCCACTCTCTTCTTCGTTTTCCGACTCGAAGCTGATGGTGGGGAGAGTGGACTCATAGACATACTTGGAGGTAATTGGTATGTTGCCGACTGGTGTGAAATACGATGAGACGATACTCGACGTTGTGCTGTTCGAACTCTGAGGAGAATCAAGATTCATATGTTGAGGTGGAGGGGCGATGATTTCATTTTCAGTTACGCGAGTGACATCCCTCGGACATGAAGTTAGCGAAGAGAGACCATGTAAGACAAGTGCGGAAGGAGGATTCATTCTACTCCTTGGTATCGTTGGCATAGTACTCTCTGACGGCAATGAATTTGAGGCTATGGGACTGCCCTCTGACGCAGCTACAACACCTCCAATGTCTCCCGACATTTGATTAACTCCCTGCTCTCGCTTGGTATGTCCAGGCAGCGTGATCAGCGCTGAGCGACTTGCATTCATAGTCGCAAAGCCAATCTCAGGCCCCATAGGCGACTGAGGGTCAAATTCTCGCCTCGATTTCGCACTCAATGGAAACGCGCCAGGCATGTTCATCCTCGTCCCGACGTTGTTCAGCTTGGGAAGTTTCCCTTTCGACCGGATCGGCCGCAAACGTAGATTTTCCTGAAGGTTCTTCCGCAGTTCTTGAAGTTCTGCCAAGTCATTTGATGTCACATCAGTATCTGGGGCGAAATTGAGTCTGGATATCGCGGGACAGGGGCCCTCGGAGGAATCCGACGACGAAAGCCGTAAGATCTCCTCCCCGTCGAGATATCCACCGTCGAACACCGAGTTTGGGCTGGAGGAGACATGGCCGAGGAGAGGCTGTTGTGGAGGCATGGGTGCCTAGTGCATTGGCAGGGGCCAAGGCAAGCAGTGCTGACATAATTGTCATTATTATAAATTCTGTTCAGTCAACAAAAATTGTATCTATAGCTCCTCCTTCAGCTTTGATTTCGCTGATTCTGCCTGCTGCTTCCCAGTGGTGGTTGCCTCCTCGAACTCGTTGTATACCTTATCTTTATTTGTCACTATGCTCATGATATGATGGATGGCATCTTCTGCTTTGCCGACGCCCTCGTTGACGATATCACGAATTTTGAAAAAGGCTGCCTCAGCCATGGTCTGGGAATGAATGTATCTGATCCTTGTTTCCTCTGACATTCAATGTTAATTTGAATGGCTGCACATATGAAGTATGAAGCGGCTCACGAAGAAGACTAGTTCGACTACCAGGCAACTTGCTGTCGTCGACACCATGTTCACGGAGAAAGGCACGGAGACGTGCATCCGGCCATGCCAGGTATGCAGCAGTCCTAGACATGACATCCGTATACCTAATCATCGACTATGAATGTCACGAGGCTGCATCAGAAAGAGTAACTTACTTTTCGTTGGCTAGCTTGACAAGCTCATCTCGTTTCGCCTGAGCATCAGATCGTATGTAACCGTGGTCTACCAGCCATTGACGAATCTGATTATCAGACCAGGCATCCCAGAATGTATCCTTCGCGCTTAGGTAATTATCGCTGCAGGTAAGAGTCAACGAGGACTCACAGAAACTGTTCGGAAGACGTACTCCATCATTTTCACCATCTTGTCCCGTGCGAGCTCAACATCGCTCTTGATGACTTCATGGTTGACAAGCCAATGTCTCAGCTCAGAGTCGTTCCAAGTCGACCAAACTCTATCTTGAGATCCATAGTAGTACCTCTCCAACTGACTCCTGAGGGCATCACGATTCTTCTCAAAATCGGACTTGATAATTCCATGTGAGACGAGCCATTCGTGCTGTTAGAAGAAGATCAACAGAGCTTCTCAATAACGGGAAACTTCCGCACCATATAGGAATCACTCCAAGCCTCCCAGATCGGATTCGCGACCTTGTTGTAATGGCTTTCCATCAGAACTAGCATTTCATCCCTCTTATGTTCTGATTTTGTCTTGATCAACTCTTTGCTCTCAAGATAGGTTCTTAACATATTATCATCCCAAGTCGAATAGATATAATCTTTTGACCGATCGAGAGCTCTTGCAACCTCCGTTTCCAACTGTGCTACGCCAATAGATGCCTTGGAAGCAAAACCTTCTGCTGTCTCGCTCGTTCCCGCGGAAAGCGAGCTTGCCGAAGCGCCTACACGATCCGCAAACGATTTCGCTGCAGACTCATAACCTTTATAGTGGCTCTTTGCTAATAAAATTAGTTGGTCTCGAGGTCCCTTCGGGGCAACTATACCCTGACGGAGGAGAAATTCGCGTAGGGATGATTCGTCCCATGATTCAAAGGCAATATTTTGGATGTCAGAAAGGGTGCGTTGAGCGTTATGATACTGATCATAGGTCCAAGCAGATGCAGAATACCAATTTTCCGCGACGAGGTTCCGAAGTTCATTATGCTTGGCATGAGCGGGAAGAGGTGCATTGTGACTTTCAAGCCATTGTTTGAGTTGGGTGGTAGACATTGATGCATATGCGGGTTGAGACTCTGCCGCCACTCCTGGAAGCCATGGCGATTCTGATGATACAATAGAAAGGGTAAAAGCGAGAGTGATGAACAAAATTGTTTTCATTTGCATAGTGGGTGTTGAGTTGCAACTGAACGATGGTGTGTCTCAAAATATATTGGATGGCGCGTCTTGTGACGTCAGTTTCTCCTCTCCCAGACTTGAACTCCACGACATATATCCTTATATCTCCGCTCCA
>Ga0153987_1000593_pt1 | contig 11120 bp, 11 predicted proteins | sample TSNC071MetaG_FD_102279 | JGI IMG/M metagenome (GOLD analysis project Ga0153987, IMG submission 102279) | Attine ant fungus gardens microbial communities from North Carolina, USA - TSNC071 MetaG | ecosystem: Host-associated > Fungi > Mycelium > Unclassified | place: USA: North Carolina, William B...
ATCCAAACCCTTATTCATTCATTTGTGAAATCAGAGCTAGGGTTTGGTATAGTCTTGTGGGCAGGATTGTTGGTCCAAAATACTATATGTTCAACTATACTTGTGGTAATCTAACCCTATATCTGAAGAGACACAGTTCCATCAATCAGATTAGTTTTCAAGAGACAGCAGGGGTAGTTCCAATGAGATCAATAATATGAATATCTAACTCAATGAGGGATTACTCTGTGCAGTCTAGGACAATTCCACAAAACTGTAAGCCCATGTGTCTAGGTGGGTATCTATTTTTCATAAGTATATAACAGAGTCCTGTACCCAGCTGACAGGTCATATCCGGTCGAGCCATCGAGCCATTACCTCATAACCGAAGAATGTGGCTCCATTGGCGAAGGGACAGCTTAAAAACCGTGAGCATTCGAGTTCTACTGATTCTTTAGGCGCTCACCGAATCAGAGTTGGACCCAAACCTCTCGTGAAGGCACGAAGGCCCTCACTCCTCCAAACTGTTTTAACACAATCGAGCGTGGACTTGTACTTCTGACCTGTAGCGGGAGTAAATCCATCTGTCTGCATCCTTGACTTGATCATATCGATAGGATATATAATGGCCCAGAGCTATCCAGATAACCATTAGACCAAAGCAAGGGGGAGAGGAAGAAATATCAACGAACAGCGTAACCAGCGGCTGCGCCATATAGTATTGCATGTGCAGAACTGATCTGATCACGCCTAATACCCTTTTGTATCATTTCCCTCTGTACCAGTTTCTCATATGCCAAGAAGTAAACACCGTAGCCAGCAGCTTCGCGTAAGAAAGTCACTACTTGACCTTTGTAAAGCCCTTTTATACCATGGGCAAAATAAATTTTTTTAATGGCATCCCCAGGACCATTCCATGTGGGATTTGAATTTGACTGAGTTTGGAGACCTATTCTTACTGGAGGGTTAATTCCGACTCTCAACATTATTCACTCACGAATACGGATGTGCTCAACTGGCCCAGATACAATGCCGTTGGAGAGGCCTGCAACTACACCAGCGCATAATAATTGAGATCCGGTCAATGTCTTGCCTCCCTGGCCACCAGTCCCCCGAGTAATGTTACGCGCAGCAAAGAGCCGTTTTGTATATTCCAGGGCACCAAACTGGATAGATACACAGAGTCCAATGCCCGCTAATGGAGTCAAAGTTCCCTGGTAATGACTTTATCAAAAGACGATGAATATCAACAATTGTCAGGCACGAACCTTATAGAAAGCCAGAGGTCCCTCATTCTTTAGAATTCCACCAGCACAATCCAACATCCCTGAATATGTACCTTGTGCTGATGTTTGCATTCGCTATGTAATACCCCTTGTTAATATACAAGAATTAGGTGTAATAGGCGGGACGCACGACTTTGACAATATCGAAGGGCTGTCCGACAAATACCTAGATAACTCTTTGAATTTATGCTTCTTCTTCTAAGTATGTTTTATTTATCACCTGGCAAGCGCCACCAGCAGTCCCAGCAGTCAGATCCTTAACAGTTTCGCCCATGGTTGACAAAGATACAAAGAATTTACGGGTGCATATTGGGAAAAATAATACAAATAAGTACAAATCGTAGTAAGTTCTTGCAGAACTAGCATTCTTGGCATTTCTCCTAATGGCTGATAGTCTTTCCCAGGCATTGACGGCTGAACAGGCTACTCCGAGTGCCGAATCAGCTATGGAATGGAAGGATGATGATCAGTCAGTAGACATAGAGGAGGAAGAAGAAGACGACGACGACGACGACGACGACGATGATATTGATGCCGAGGCCCAGGAAATTGCTCGTAGACTTGGTCAACAATTGTGGGAGGACTTCAACAAGGCACAAGCAGCACAAACTGCGTATGATATCTCCCACATTCCGCCTCCGGCACACAAGCAATCACGCAAGGAAGACGCTGCTCTATTGACCATGAAATCTATCCTATCCCTTGTCAATCAAGATCCAACTGCTGAAAATGCCCTTGAGACAGCTCTACTACCTAACAGCGCCGGAAACGTGCTAGAGATACTTCGACGGAGCGTCTCTGCTAATAATGTGTTGAGCCACCTATGTATGTCTCTGAGCCGTACCCTTGTGTCTCTGGCAAGATCAGAGACCCTTTTCGGCGGTTTACGTCACTCGAACATTCCATCTCTAGAGCTCGACAAAGGGAAGCGCCGACGCGAAGACGACGGCGAGAACCTGGCTCTGAGTGATCAACGACCCCCTAAAAGACCTTTCCTCCCAGCCGGAGACTTATATGCACAAGTCTCCGAAGCAGTCCGCATAATAACTCAAGCCTTGGTCGCTGCTCCTCCCCAAGTTCTGGAGTCAACTCTTGTCGCTTCAATTCGTTTGCAGTTGCATCAAGTTTTCCTATTCGCTGTCACATCATCGGCGCGTGGTGGTCAAGATATGCATGCCCTACAAGAGATTAGCGGGTTGATACAAGTTATTGGAGTTCTGAGTGGAATACAAATAGGTCAACCTCATGAGACTCATCCGCCTTTAACAAATTTATGGATGAGTCAACCCAATCCATATCCCCCAATCACTGATATCGGGACGGCTGTCTACCCTTGCTTGACTGTTGGTTGCAGCAAGACCTTTGCTCGCCTTTATAGCCTCCGTGCTCACCAGCGTAATCATTCTAACCATCGGCCCTTTTGTTGCACCACGTGCCCCGCCTCTTTTGCTCGAAACCACGACTTGAAACGGCATGTTAGACTACATGACAAGAAGGCTTGGAAATGCGGAGGTTGCCAGAAGTTTTTCTCTCGCCGAGATGCCATCAAACGGCATAAGAACGGAAGTAAAGCACGAGGCCCGAAGAGTGAGATATGTATAAATGCTGAAGTATTGGAGGTAGATCTATATGAAGAAAATGATGGGGACTCACTACGGGAAGAAAGGAGAGCAAGATTATGGACCAGTATTGCAACTCAAGGTATCAATGCCCAGCAGGCACCTTGTCGGGAATCTGGTGTTCTGGAAGAGGGCGAACTACTTCCGACCATTATCACCGATACACAAGCTATTGTTTTGAGCCTACAGGGTCTTTTGCAGTCACATGTGGGAAGCGCACTTGGCATGCCTCAAGAAACCAGCAGTGACCCTACCAATGGACAAGCAACGCTCGTTAGTGTCATTGCTCGTGCTCAAACACAAGCTCTTCCTGTAAACCAAGCATCTTGTCCTGTTTCCACAAACCGAACCGCCTCAACATTGGATCCGAATATCCTATCTTCCCCAGCTTCTACGGAGAATATAGAACCTCAAGATGTTGCAATGAACATCACGATCCGGGATATGCCCATCATGCCTTCACTGTCTCTGTATGGATTGTCAGATGAGCAAGCCAAGATGCTAGAGCTTGCTATAGCAAATGCTGCATCTGCTGCTCAGGCTCAGGCAGAAGCAGAGGCAGCCCTGGAGGCAGAAGAGGAAGAGTCTTCAGATGAGGGAAGTAGCAATGATACTGATGATCAAGAAATAATGACATGAGAACTACGAAATGTCACATTCTACCTCTGTCACAAGGTATGAAGTTCTAATACTAGAATACAACGGTCGTTAATGTTGAGATTCAAGCCGCCTACAAGATCTTTGTTGACACAAAACGACTCTGCAATCTCCATATTGGTCCCGAGGTGTATGGAGAATCAAAGAACTCACCATTTTTGTAAGGTCCCGATTTACATCTTGGATTGAATTTTCTGCTTCTTTCGAACATCTTCAAATTGCCTTTTCGCCTCCGTCTCCAATTTACGCCATATTTCCTGACTCTCCAGAGACTCCTGTCTCCACGCATCTGCTATCGCCTGCGCTGGTGATTTGGGTTGCAGACGAGTGACATTCTTTCTGGAATTCTGTGGTGCAGGAGGGTCTGAAGCCATCTGACCGTTAAATGAAGCATGCAATGAGAGAAAACCAGGATACAGTTAGAGTGGCGTACAGAAATCGACCTGATATCGTATGTGGTGGGAGGAAGAATGGGCTGTACAGATTTATATTAACGTCATATTTTCCAGAAGGGGATGTTGAGACGCTTGAACCAGTACCATAGCACGAGCAGACGGACAAACACAAGGACCTGCTATTCTCACCATCGAATAGTCAGAACAAAGGGTGACCTAAATTGGGAAAGTTGAAAGGACGCACTCGGCGGACGCGATCGGAACGGCATGTTTTGGGTCAAGACTTCGTGTAGCAAGTGCGGACAATGAGGCAAAGAGGGGAGTGAAATGTGCGATGCAGATGAGATGGGGAGAAGAGAATATTAGGTCTTGGTAACAAGTGTCAATATATACAAGGGAAGTCCTGCAATCAACGCGTCTGATGGATCAAACTGCATTCTCCGGTGTCTGAAATTCTGATTGTCATGAGGCTCAGGCATCAATGCGTTTTCAGCGTGGCGCGTCTCAGATTGGATTGGCTCCACGATGGTCACCGGATCGCGACTGTGCTACAATGACTTATTGAATGTCCGCGAAGGGATAAGCGTTTTCATGATCTTCAGGGTTTGCCATTGACAACCAGTTGTGCCTCCGTCTACGGGATTTTACTGGCATGGTGTGCTGTTCGGTGTGCTGTTCGGAAGAGTCCTAATCTGTGCCATGCATCCGGATTGGAACCGAATAGCATTCCCCGGCCACTACACTGTACATGCTAACCAGTTGTTTTAGTGCCTCACTTCACGCCTCAATAGTGCTGCAGCTGATCAAGAGGTGAAGGCAACATTATGGCGTTTAACGCTATAGTTTAGACACGTATTCGCGAAAAACTTTCAAAATTTTTGGACGCGCCGCATAGGTAAAGGTTGGCATCTGACTCGAAAAACGTTAGACCAGATTTCTCAACCAGGTAGTCGCCGGCAAATCGCGCGTCCAATGGAAGATAGGTTTGTGTCTTTTTTTTCCAGTTAACTTTGCCTTGGAAGAAGGGTCAAAACTTGGATTCAAGGTTGTCAACGCCTTGTAAAAACAAGAAGTATCTCTCATAAGTGTGAGTGAGAGTAGTTGCCGTGTGCGGAGCATAGATCCAAGTATGGAACGTTGGTACGGATATCTTGTGTCATATCAAATACCACATCGGCTGAGTGGTGTTCTAGCTCGCTGAGCATTGGAATGTTCCGCATACTCACGGACAGAATGGAAACTGGTCTAACGATTCACCCGAAGTTCATAGATGCCGATTTTGCTCGATAATCATGGAATTTATCTATGATTCTGATAGAAACGGAAATGATTTTTTCATTATGGACGCGGATATATCTGTCCGTTCATTATTTGGTCAAGGTGGCATGACTCTCGGGTGGATCCCCCCTCGTAGAATACCATGGAAAGAGCAGCTAGATTGGTGTCACTACTGAAAAATTGACATGTATCAATTCGCAGACCTCAAAATTGATGGACGGATTAACATGTTGATCAACTCACAGAACGTGGGTTGCATAGATAAATGTCAGTGCATATCCACATGCCATGTGAAAGTCTTCCATATTTACATCAACACTTCCGCGTATTTCCATTTGAAGAGGACAATATGGTGTGGTGCCTCGTCACTCTTGAGAGTAGGTGTTGGAGCAGAAATTAGATATAAATACTATTGTCATGTCCTCAGAGCATATGCTGTCAATGCAATTTGATTGACGTCTGGGAAAGCATAGGTCATTGTTGCACTCCTTCGACATCATCTGTCGAATCTCTTCTGATGATTGGCTACCTCAAGCATGAAATCTTGCTCGTTCTCCTTCCTTCCATCACATCCACTACCATATTTCTGTCAATGATTTTTTTTTTGTAATTAAACGCAAGAAAAGATCCGACATTATCTGATGTCAAAGGAGTACTACGTAACTCATAACTCATGTTTTCCCAGACGTCAATAAAATTAATTTCGGCACTCCAACGAGAAACATCCTGGAATTAAACAGTATGGATGGATGCTCCAGTTCGACTCAAAAAAAAAGATACTACCAGTCTTTGCAATTATTTATTTATGGGCATGATAACGGAGTGTAACCATCACCTTGGCTAGGTAGATGGAAGCAAGATCACCCCATACACGAAGAAGATTTTCCAATTACCGACGAAGGATTGCACAAATGTCGTGTTCTGTACGCGTAAGGTTGGCCGGCGCCCGGTATTACCCGGAGTTGTAGTAATTCATGATGACGAAGTGATATGGACAGACAACTTGTCTAGAAACTTGTCTCAAAATATCTGTCAAAGACGACGGCAGAAATAACTAGGGTTCGCCTCGTGGGTGACGATCATGATCGCGGAAAAAACAAAGTTACATGCTGAAGAGCTGCGATGGATTCATGGTAAACATGGTAATCTGTATACCGTGCAGACGTAATGAGCCTTGTGATGCATCATGAAATTGTACCTCCTCGCACAAAGAATCGAGAATAAGGTGGCATTCAGAGAAGACTTCTCTGAATTCCCTCGCCCTCTACCAGCAGGCATGGTCCACCATAGATGATTCGATCTCCCAATGCATTCTCTCTTATGAAAGCAGTAACAGTTTCATCTTCAGCGCCAGGTTGGAGCCACAAAGCTGGAATGTCAAGCTCCTTGGCTTCCTTGAGGATATTGAGGGTCACCTAATGACAGTTCGTGAGTGGGACATGACTAAATGTATCCAGGGCTAGCTTGCCTTCGCGGGAGTAATAATGCTCACAGAGGTTGTCGAAGGGGACGGAAGTGCATTTAGAGCTGGGACGGTCGCAATACCCTCTAGCTCTGCCTCTCTCTGGCAAGTTCGTGAAGAGAAGGGTTGTATCACAATGTGGTCACTCACAGGATGGACGGGGGTTACATTGAGCTTTCGGGACTGGTACCACTTGAGAATCTACGTTGTAAGTCAGTTCTGGACCAGAAGGACAACCAGAGAAGCCGAAACCTTTGTACCAAACTTGGACTGGTCTTTCGATGCCCCGACAACGGCGAAGTTGGGAGAAGACAGGAATTTCTTCTTAATTTCTTGCGTAATGACCATATCAATTGAAGGACAGGGGGTTGATTGATTGCTGATATCTGAGCGTGAGTGCAATGGGGAGGATGAACTACCCCGTTTCTAATTATTATCTTGTGAAAGTCACAATTTATCTTTGCATCATATAAACCATCACCTGCGCGGTGGATTGTTGTACGTAGCAGGCACCAAACAAAAGGAACCGGGATCAACTATGCGATAAGTGGCAGACTCTTTTTTCTAAACAACCATGAGCTGGTTGTCGGATTGGTTGAATTGGCTTTCGCAACCAAGAATAAGGCACACTTTATGCGGTGCAATAATCGGAATATCCATCTCTTACACAAGTTCCTCCCTCATACATTATATGAATCTGCGAAAGCGGAGAAGACAAGTCGAGGAATCAGAGGCCCGGCCTATTGAGCTGAGAAGCGACGAAATTGTTTCCGGAGTGACGGGACTTATTGGTGTGTACATGATCAATGGTACAGCTCATCGGAATATGACCTGGAGAAGGGAACACCCCTTTGGTTAGGATAAACTCTTTGAGCGATGCGCTCGGGGTGGAGATTTTGGGAAAAGCAGAAGTTGGTCATTATCTGATTTCTGCTTGTGCTATGGTCTCATGTACAGTTCCTCAATCCGGGCGGAAGTGTCAAGGATCGCGTGGCCCTACAGAGTGAGCTCGCAAATCACAGGAGAGCATCTTTCTAATGCAGCATCTTAAGTGATTGAAGATGCTGAAAAGAATGGCCTTTTGCGCCCCTATACAGGATCGCGCATTTTTGAGGGAACTGTTGGGTCGACCGGAATATCAATTGCGACGATCGCACGCGCGCGGTGCGTTTTCATTTCATCGATATCTGCATGGCTCAAGTTGGTACACGCGCAGAGGTTATGATGCAAGTACGCCTTTCGCATCGATCTCTCATGCCTCGGAATATTCAATGTTCCTTTAGCGATTATAATGCCAGACGATGTCGCACAGGAAAAGGTTAGGGCGTTGCTGGTTCTTGGAGCCGAAGTAGAGAGTGTTCGTCCTGCAAGTATCGTTGACAAGAAACAGGTATGTACAATCATTATCCCAAAAGGACAAGTTCTTCCTGACAGCTTCTTCTATCAGTATGTTGTAAGCCCAAAAAATGCCATGCAATGCTACTGAGGGTGACATCTCCACAGAATCTCGCTCGCCAAAGAGCTTGCAGCTTCACACACAAGCCTGATTCTTCAGTTGGTTCTCGCTCTCATATAGTCCATTCCACGCCTTCCTCAGTTGTGGTGACCACCACACGCGTTGACCTTGACCATAACGACGGGTCCAATGACGAGAATTTCTTGGCCAGGCCCCGAGGCTATTTTGCAGATCAGTTTGAGGCAAGTCTCAGGAAAAACATCAGTGCAACCAACGGTGCTGAGCCCTGGGCAAGCAGAACAGGGCCAACTTTGATGCACACTACGCAGGGACGGGCCCAGAAATCTGGAAACAAACAAATGGACGAGTCCATGCATTCGTTTCGGGTGCAGGAACAGGTGGAACGGTCGCTGGGACGGGGCATTATCTAAAGTCTGTCAATCCGGGTGTCATAGTCGCTATCTCAGACCCGGACGGCAGTGGCCTATATAACAAGGTCTGCTTACAACAAGCAAGGCTTATCAGATTTGTATTCATAAACCTTTTAGGTTAAATATGGCGTCATGTACGATAAACGAGAAGCTGAGGGTACAAGAAGGAGGCATCAAGTTGACTCCGTTGTAGAGGGCATGTGAGTGTCGGTTCAACATCTTCCTGGTGCTCTAGTTCATTTTGCCTTAGAGGTATTAATCGCCTGACAAACAATATTGAACTTGCTGTTGCAGTTATAGATGATGCGTTCCGGTACGATCAGATCTCCAGCATTCGCAATTTGATCCTTGATTTACTTCAGTATCACGGATGAAGAAGCTGTTGCGATGTCTCGATACCTTCTTAAAAATGATGGATTATTCTTAGGCTCAAGTAGTGCATGTAACCTCATGGCCTGTGTCAAACTCGTGAAGAAGTTTGGATGGCGAGATGGCCAACATGTGGTAACACTCTTGTAAGTATTCCAGAAACATCCAAGCTAAATTTCGTTTGACCACTCGTTACAGGTGTGATTCTGGTACTCGACACTTTTCCAAGGTAAGTCCCAATTGAGTATTTGATTGATTTGGATGGATGCATTCAAATCTTTCTAGTTTTGGTGAGATACGATTAATCAATGGACCTGTGTAGCTGCTGACTAAGGCCAAGGAATGATGACTATCTGCGTAATGCGAGCATTGAAATCGATCCCAGCTTAGTCGAGAGATTACTAGAAAGTCGCCTTGGTAGTTGATATACACTGCCAGCTATCACAGCGGTCGACACTTAGAGCCATGTATCTCACAAAGCCTAGATTCTTCTACTCTTCTTGAGGACATGGTTGTTTAATGCAAGCATTACCTAAATGTGACCCCTCATTCCTGTACGACTACATAGCCTTCTGTTTCTTTTCCAATGGCAATACGTAGACCTGCCCAGACAGCGTCAATGAGCCCAGCTCCATTTGCACATGCAAACACCAGTGTCGAAGCATAGAAAAAATTTGCATTTCCGGTGCCAGTGTTCAGCCAAAGGTGGTTGAAAAGGGGCATGAGGAGTGCTGCGTGAAGGTGAATAAGAGCTGTCACCATGGGATGCCGAAGATCTAAAGAACGAGTCAATAAAGATGCGTCTATCCTTAGAAGTATAATCACAAGGATAAACTTCGGGAAAGATGGACAGTGTGCTCAGGAAAAGACCAGGATCAGAAAGCGTCGGGTATGCCTTGAATGTTCCGAGCACTCCCAGAAGGAGAAATATCGTATATAGGGGATCATATCTACGCAATTTAGTCTTTGACAAGGCAAAACGGAACCCAAGGGCTCACTGAAATTTGATGCACATAGGTACCACATAGATAAGAAGGTGGATCTTTAGGAAGCATGAGTGCGTTAGCACGAAGGGCTTTCGGGCACAAATACTCACACTGAAAACCACAAGAAAAAAAGGACGGAAATGATCGAACATCTCCGTAAAAAAGTACCACCATAGACCGGTGTTCGGCGTTAAATCAGGCAGAGTCAGTCTGGGCGATCGGTCAGGAAGCGTGTCAAGGATCCGACATAACGAGACGCACGTCGCACCCCATGTTTGAGGCATCCACTGGGTTCCACCAACGATGATGGTTGAAACAATAGAGAGGATACTAGTGTATACGATGAATTCTCCGAAGAGAGGCAATGTGTGACGAAAACTCGCAGTTAATGGTCGCGGAGATGCGAGGCGAGAGTGAGGATCACTAATGAGGAGCAGTGACATCGGCAATAAAAGGACGATGTTCGAGAGATCGATGTGGAGGAGGAAAGAAAGAAGGAATAGGGAAGGGGACGCTCGACCTAGGAAAGATGTCAACAAAAAGACAGGGCGAGAAGGCAAGCTCTAACCCTCGGCAGCATACTTGACAGTCAAGAGAACTAGAGAGTTTTGGAGGCTTGAGGATGAAAGTGCGAGCGTTGCCAGGAACAGATATGGATTAAGGAGATAGCTAGAGGGACCTGAGTGGAAGAGTGAAAGGTTGGCGTTCGCGATTACCTGGCAGCGACGACCGTGTCTCTCGACGATTCTGACAAGTTCTGACGCGCCCTCCATATCGATACAAGAGCCCAAGCACCAAGGACATCAAAGAATGACCATATGATTGACGCATGGACTCGACACTCTGGAAGTATCAGAGAAAATAAAGCAAGCAGGAGAGGAGACTGCAGGAGAGAATTGATCAGCAGTTCGACAGAGGAGAGTCCGGAGTTACATGGCGGAATGTTCCCCCGGAATACGGATCCTTTCCGCTCTTGAAAAGAAAGATTCCTTCTTGAACTGGGCAAGACACTAAGACCGAATTGTGTCCGATGAAAGGAAGGACTGACGCTGCGAGTAAGATGTCAAGGGTGTGGAGAGCAGCTGGTCATGCTTCAAAGTGTCTGAGAGGTCGAAGAGAGAAAATGCGATCCTTGAGAGTACGAGGACTGAGGATGCAGCATTATTGGAAAGCATCTTGATGTCAGGAATGGATATTTCGTA
>Ga0153987_1000594_pt1 | contig 11096 bp, 8 predicted proteins | sample TSNC071MetaG_FD_102279 | JGI IMG/M metagenome (GOLD analysis project Ga0153987, IMG submission 102279) | Attine ant fungus gardens microbial communities from North Carolina, USA - TSNC071 MetaG | ecosystem: Host-associated > Fungi > Mycelium > Unclassified | place: USA: North Carolina, William B...
AATGGTGGACTGTGAGTTCTATTATTGGCTCCTTGCTACCAACCCTCAATTATCTAGTGTCGCTACGTTCCTGAACAGATGATCTCAAAAGGCAAAAACCATGACATTGTTGCTCAGTTCTACACTGCAAGAATGCGATCACCTACAAATTCTCAGAGGCTCACTCGAATGACCATGGAGCCCTTGGGGCAAAAGTACTTCGACGATATACTGCTCTCGGTACTGATCCTGGAGAGAAAGAGGAAGAAAATTATAACACACAGGAGTTGATAGAGAGGGAGAACTTATAATGATCTAGTGATACAGGTGTTTGGAAATGGTTGTCATTGATGAATGACAGGTGAACCTGGCCTTTTCAGGCTTGGATTGATATCTGGAGTGCATTATACATTAACTTGTAGCTCTTGCGCCAATTTTTTCACGATATGCGCCACCAGCCCTTCAAACATCATCCTGTCGTCACCAAAAATCCAGTGGGACTCTAGTATAACCCGTGCAGGCACTGGGGTGGTATCAATGAACCACTGCATTCTACACATCAAGGCGGTGCTTGGTTGTGGTGCGGTCAGACCGTGGTGTTCTTTAGACTGTGACTGAACCGGGTTTCGACGAGCTCTACGAGACCAAGTATTTGTGTCCGCTTGAACTATAACTGGATTCAGGCGGAGCGTAGTTAATCCACATGCCTCCGAAGACATCTCTTCAGAAGCTGGTGGACATTCACGTGCGACGACACAAGCCAGTTTGCAGATTCTAAGCAGCGTGGCTTGCAGATTAATCGAACTTGAAGAAAACTGAAATTGACCAGTGAGAGTATTCCTCGGTGGTTGTAGAAAATGCAAGGCATTAGTCGAATTGACTGAAAGACGCCCGTATGACTGGTGAAGGCAAGATGAATTTAAGATGTCACGTTCTTGAGATGCTCTTACATCGGGAATATGTTCCTTCGTGAAAGACCAAGCTATTCCCCAACGTCGAGTTTGACCCTGGACAAACTCTGTCATCGCATATGTCCGAACCTGACAAACAAATCAAGCCATGTTCCTGAGTATCCACAATCTACTCACTGAGCGTTTACGGAGCAAAGTGACGATCTCGAACATTGTGGACATTTTCCCCATCATTGAAGTGAACCATCTTACTATTGTTGAGCCTTGACAAGACTGTTAATAGACAGAATGTATGTTACCTGCATTTCCCTCTGTAACGTTCACTTTCATCGACCATTTGACCAATGAATGCAGCCTCTCCGCCTGGCAGATAGATCATTTCGGTATCTGCACCTGTGCAGACCTGGAATATCGGCTTGAATCAATATCTGGATGACTAGCTCCAAAGCACATACACCACTAGGAGGAGCTTCCTTGAACTCTGCTAAGCGGGTGATCTCGGTTCTACTAGCATAGAACGGGGGATTACACATGATAAAATCGAACCTGGCAGACGACTATCAGCCTGTCAGCTGGGAATCTTGCACAATATACCTACGGCTGTCCTGAGTGACCCTCCAGAGGAAAAAGAATTGATCCATCTGGGGAAGCTCGCATGAGCCTGATTCGATCCTCGAGCTTGTTTATCTGAATATTGCGTTCTGCACATTTCAAGGACTCATTATCGATCTCTAAGCAATAAGAGTGAATGGGCGTGGAATAGTAAGTTAAATCACCTGTTGCGATAAAATTCCAAGATGGCTCCATTTTGCATGCCAGGAGAGGATAAATGGCTGAAGCGCCTGTCCCGCTGCAACACAATCACAACAGATTAGCCTCATACACACCGAGAAAGTACAGGACATACATGTCAATCCCGTGAATTGTCCGTGCATCTTCCTGTAAGACAAAGTGATGTGATCTTATAATATCTTGGATCCAAAGGACATAGTTAAGCCTGTAAAGCAAATCAACCACATGGTGGTTATATCGAGATAATTGGCTGACCTATTTGGTAGCTAGTGGCTGATGAGCCTTAACGGTCACAACCGAAGTATAGAATATCATAACGATTACGCACAGGTGGACATAGCCGATCTTCGGGTAGTGTCAACCGTAATCCAAAGTCACGATACAGAAGAGCCTGTGTCAAACACCTACACTATATCAAAATACACGATCAGGCATGTTGATTCACAAATTTCATACCTCTGTGCTTCTGCATCTTGAAAGTCGATTGGTTGGCCAGACTTGACACTGATTAGGAAGGACATCAAAGTTGAAAGGAGTCAAATAGAGAGTAGCTTACTGTTCAAGTAAAGGTGGGTAGGTTTGCGCGAGTTCCTCAAATTGTATCTGCTTCGAGTAGATGTTTCGTCTGTGCATTGGCAAATGGTGGTAGAAGAAGACTGTTTATATCAATAAATACAAACTTACTCTGTTCTCGAGATCATATATCTACTAGGATATCTACTAGGACTGGACGATGTCTCCAGGACCTACCAATGTCGTAGTCAGTTCAACTCTATCATACTCGGTCGTGTCAGCAGCTTAGGATGACAAATTTACCTAGTAAAATCCTCTAAGATGTTCCAACTCAAAGTGGGAGATCACTGTGTTACTATTCAGTACATGACCTGAAATCACTAGCGAGTACAAAATGAAGTTCCGTATACTAAACGTGCGAGATTTAGACAATAATTATCCTATTCCCTGACTCCTAGACCAAGTGACAACAATAGATTCACATCTTCTGTACACTCCTTTGGATCTCTAAACACCCTCAGCTTAACGTGACCTGGTATCTGCACCCGGACTCTATACACCCGTGCCTGCAAATCTTGTTTCTTCTTCTCACCCTCCGATATCCTACCAATACTCCCACTGCTCCCTATTGAACTTGCACTACTACTCCAAGCGCTCCCAATTTCATGCCCACTATCCATTTCACTGGATCCAACACCAACGCCAAGAAAATCAGAGCTCTCGCTCCTATGTCCAGAAAACGAGGTGTAACGGATGCTGGGCTCAGGTCTGTAGTATCTTGAAGATGCAGAGGGCAAAGTATCGGGAGACGGTGATGGCAACTTCGGTGGCAATTTTGAGGATCGACGCGATGAATCACGCGAAGCGGAAGGTTGAGTCAGACCATGGGTGTGTAGACTGAGCGGAGTAATAGGAACTGGTGGTTCTGTGATATATGCAGCAGTAGGCTCAGAGATAATTGGAGTAGATGTCAATGACGTTGAAAACATCGGACGTGACAGGGAGGGTACAGAAGAAGATATTGCGGGATCGGGTGTTGGTGAAGAGAACGTGAAAGTAGGAAGTGATTGTGGTTTAGGTGTATCAGTAAACTCGTCATCCCCAACTTCCTCTCGCAATGGCCCATCTGGCGACCGATCTGACACACTCGCCCGCATGGAGGCAAACGTATCTGAAAATGCACGCTTTGCTTTTCCAAACCGGGGAGTGGTAGGCTCATTTCGATCGGATGCTGTTGGAGGATTCGGCGAAGTGGAAAGAACGCCAGTGTTTCCGTTGCAAGTTCGGTTACGCGGATTGGCTCCAACTACACTCGAACCTGTTGGATCATCAATGGCGTCGTAGAGTGATTCTTCAGCGTCACGGATAAAGATAGCGATGATTTGCATTGGCCTCTCTTTTGCAAGTCTGGGTACACCATGCGTTTATAAAAAGTACAAAGCTGAAAGAAACAAACTCACTCAGCATACAATTCTAGGTCCTGTTCTCCAGAGTCACCAACCAAGATAAACTTCGAACAAGGTAGTGAATCCAAGACATCAACCACTCCTGCTCGTTTACGCGCAGCCGGGTTAGAAAGCAGACCGCTGAAGAGGGATCTTCCTGCATACGACTTGAGTTTGATTGACCCTAACATAATTTAAGAAGGATTTCAGAAATTCTTGGAAGGGACGAACCGCGTGGTAATCCTGAGAGACTAAAAAACTCGTGGAGAAGAGAAAGATATTCAAATGGTCCGTTACTCTATGTAATCATGAGCATATTGCATGCACCCTTGGTGAAGAAATTATTTACCACATAATGAAACCGAACTCCTTTATTCCACATGTTTGTATACCATTCTCCCATTCCTGGAATTACCCCGTCTTTCAACTCTCTGACGAAGACATTGTGGAATGCAATCCTTGCTCCTTCCGTCACACCTGAATACTTGATTGTATCGTCAATGTCAGAGATGACACGTATTGGAGTATGTGTTATTGGTGTAGTGATGTGGTCACAGGCTGTACTTGTCGGCATCAAAAAGCAGGATAGAGCGGAATATGGAGGAGACAGATGTAAGGAGGCCAGTGTAGGAAGGCCGGGCAGAGCTGTGAAGATATTATGCAAGTGTGGATAGTGATGTGAGCGGTAATGCCAGTGAGAATGTGATAAAGTGTTCTGCGATTGGGGCTGGGATGGTGGAGAAGTACCGTGTAATAAGGTAGATGATGACGCAGAGGAGCTGGGTGGTGGTGGTAGAAGCTCCGCCACTACCAATAAATCAAACTCCTCATGCAAATCGCAAAAGGCAATATCAACGCCACTGGGGTGCTGCCATAGGTCTTTCCAGCTGATACGGAATTTTGCGCCGAAACTCCCATCCACACTTGTTTCAACATCCTGGGAGGCAAGCGGCCTATGTTCAAGTACATTAGTCTCAGAATCACTCGTAGAAGAAGAGCGTGAGGGAGCGAAGAGGTGTAGTCGGACAGTGCGAGAAGGGAGAATCGAGGACCAAAATAGTCGTAGTCTAGACTCGAGATTATAGTGTAACTTGTGGAGAACATCGGCAGGGGTATCGAATCTTTTCGGAAGGTGCATCGAGGGAGAATGAGAAGTTGCAATAAAGGTGTCAGAGCCAGCCTGATCCTTATTTTCGGAATCGTCGAGGCTCAAAGACTGGAAGTGCTGATCGAGAATTCCAAATTCTTCCGATACCTGTGGGATATCTACCTCATTGAGTGACTCTTCCGTTGAAATGGTTTTAGCTTGTGAATGTTGATCTATGATCCTAGGTAATGCAGCAAAGCCTGAACCCCATTGCTTGAGAAATGATCCAATCAATGAAACGAGGTACATACTCTTAGCCAAACGGAGAAAGGCACGCTGAGATCGAGTAGCTGACTCTTTGGAACGACGACTGACTGCATATCCAGATACAAATACATCCACTTCGAATGGAGCTGGGGAGGAGGTGGAATAGGTTGGGGATAATCCTTCGTTCACAGCATATCGCCTGGCAGCCCAACCTGGAAATAGGGTAAGGACTTCGGCAACCGAGTTGTCCTGGACCTTTTTTCCGCGAAGTTTTCGGGTAGCCCAGACGCGCCAGGACTGTCTTCGCTTGTCAGTTGCACCTACAGCATTCGCTGCACGGGAAATGGGTCTTGCTAAACGAGTTGGAGAGACTGAGTAGTTTATGAGTCCTTTCAGAGGCAAGAACTTTGACGAGGAAGAATAGAATTGTTTCCAGGAGGATGAGGATGGAGGCATGTCAGCTGTGGACATGGTCCAGCGGGTGGCGGACAGTCCATCCAGTTATAAAGATAATAATTTGTAATTTGTTTATTTTTTTGGCACCTGAGTCACGTTTCCTGGAAGACCGTGAAGTATCTTTTTCCCCTTCAACAATTCATACATCGGTACTTGTATAGTCCCCTCCCATACTACATGCGATTACTCTGGTACATACTCGAACCAGAAAAGTAAGACTTAAAGTAATGAAAAAAAAATTACTTGTTATCTATGATAGTGGTTGCTCATAACCAACTTTTGATAGGGCTCATAGGAAGAACAACTACGAAAATGCCCTGGGGTGATGCAAAAGCATTTGGATGATTTATTAAGAAATTTGACGTAGTCACTTATGAAAAGGGTTTGATGAATAATGGATGAATCATACCGACTGCAATTTGTTTGTCGAAGTTCAGGCCTGGTAACTGTACTCTCGTCATCTTCATTCTATTCTTATTTTACTATACTTACATCCGGAGGAGATTTACAAACCAAATATAAACAAAACATGCTAACCATAAAATGTACTCATCATGTGCATTGTACAGGTTCACATGAAGTCCGAAATTCAACATCTACTAGTTACTTCTGTGCATTTGCACAGTTCCATACTACGCTCAAAGGTATTGAATCAAGAGCTAGATTGCCCTAGGATCAGGTTTCTTTTGTCCCTGTATTTATCTATCATGAAACATAGATATGAGCATCATGAGCTCAACAAACCATATTTATGATACACAAGGCTACTCTGGCTGTAAGGATCAGCATGGGCTGTGCCAATTTAATTCTTGACCTCTCGAACTACCGGTATGCTGTGGATTGACATCAGATTTCATGGCCGTAAGCTTATGGCCAAGAAGTGCTTCTAGAGGCTCTTTATTTGCTCTAGCGGGGGATGTTGATATCTTTGTGGCAGAAGAAGGGGTAGGAGGATTATGAGCACCCCCCTTGGGATAATGGTCAGCAAGCCTGATAATGGATTGAAAAAATTCTGGTCCTCTGTCCATTTGCGTCACCAATCTGAAAGACTCCGAGCAACTCCCATTCATCTCTTCAAAGAATCCAGCATCTCTGTATTACGATAGCTGCGACATGGAAGCACTTCTTGATTCTTGCTGCACCAACCCTTACGTTTCTTACTATGATTATTCACATCTATTGGGCAATCGCGATCCGTTGTATATCTCGATTTTGTATATAGTATCCGATTCCTCGACAGCTCTTACCCTGGATTTGTTGATCAGAACCTGGGATGCAGGCTGTAAAAAAAACTATCCAAGCAATCCATCCTTCAAATCTAGACCGGGTATTTAGAACACAGTACTCGAATTTCCTGAATCATCAGTTGCACTGGGTAACTGAAATTCGTAGGCGGGGCTCAAATTCGGAAGAGAATACGCCCATGCCCAGGCTACAGAATTAAGTCTCCTTTACTAGTCTTCTCTGACCCCAGTTCTGGTCGTCTGTTCCCGATACTTATGTGCGCGCATGTACGCATATTTTGATGACCGCGTCATGCCGTCATGTCACGTTGTCCTCCATGAAGTCTTTCTTGAATTTCTCCCCGAGTCTTAAAGGGACTGTTAATCTCTACCCAAAAAGGACCTCAGATTTGTTAAAAAAGTCTAGTGTCAGGACCCTTGGGTGGGAAGAACGTCCAGTGCGAGTTGCAAACGCGATTACTTGGCTTTTAGAGCACGCCAAGATAGAGGGATTAACACCAAGGGTAGATGGCTATGTGCCGGTGCAAGAGCTAGTAAATATCACTTTTTTTTACTTGTGTCCTATTAAATGATCTCCAACTTTTCTAGCTCAAGCATCCAACTTTCCTCAATCTTGATTTTTCGATCATTGAAAAGGCAGCCAGAAGCTTCCGTTATCCATACATCAGACTCAGCTTCGCCCCTCACGACAATCAACTTCAGCAAACTCACACGTCTGAAATTGGTTGCTGGTGGATAGGTCTGCAGCGGCGACACAAGTTTGCGAAAAGAACATGGAAGGATTATGTGTGTCGTCCTGCTCAACTCGTTGCGTATAACTAAAGTCCTATTAGGTTGACCGTCGCATGATCGACCCTACAAAAGCTTCGGGAATGGTGTACAAAATTCCTTCGCAGGATTGGCCAGAAATAAGTAGGTCATCCAAGCATCATCCTCGAAATCTATATTAGTCTTTCTAGGTAATAGAGGAATCCCTCGAGGACAAAGTTCCCAAGTTGTATTCGACAACAATTTCATGATACCCTATCATTGTATGCCTTCTTCTCTTCCAGAAATAATGCTTCGTTCTGAAAGTTGAGGTAGACGTTGGCGACCACGTTTTCATCCGTGTACATTCGGAAAAAGTCCATGCCACCCACCCAATTTACAACACTCGATCTACTAATCGCAAGGCTGGAAACAAGACTCAAGACACTTTCAGCGTCCCAGCTCCCAAAATACCTCCCACTATGTTCGAAGCTGTCATGCGTGTGGCAATAGAGCGATACCCTCTCATCCTTCGAGGCCCGACGATTAAGAAGACTCAGAGAGATCCTGATAAAAGAATAGCTGACTCTAATATTTCATCCGTCATGAACAGCGGGGTAGATGCTTTGCGGACATACGGGTTTGCCGATGTGGTCGAGCAATCAGGTTTAGACGTTATCTTAGAGGAACAGCAGAGAAACTTAAGTCAGCCGAAAACTCAACAAGAAGAGCAACCACAATGTGAAGGATAGGCCACCATGGGTCTGGGGTAAACCAGCTGCACTTCAACATCTTCTCGGAATCTACAAATTCGACTTTCCAGCAACTCCTCCAAATCATTATGTGTTAAGCGTGACAATGTGGACGTTGGAACTCAGGCAGGGTTGGAAAACAGATCTTAGAGAACCATCTGTCATGTAGGTCATGAATGCACCAGCGAAGTTATGAAGGCCTTTATCAGAAGCATCCGCTTCAATATGTTGAGGACATAGTAATCTATATTTTTCATTTTTTTGAATACAATATTCCGATGCTCGAAGAGACAGGTTCGACTAGACAACCACTGATAGCGAATAGCTGATATAGTGGCTGGACAGTACCTCGTTTGTCCTAATTAAAGAAGTCTCCATAAATCGCATCTGCTTCTCAATACTACATCGTGTCAATGACATCCAGATAACGGACAACCGGGTGCGAAACAATCCCGAACAGACGTACGGATTCTTAGGGTACCGACCAACCGCACATATATTTTTTTAATTAAACGGGACTGGCGAAGGTTCCAGATTTGTACAGTAAAATCAAAACTACCAACCAACCTCGAGCTAGAAATTGAGAGAAGCCACCATTGGCGTTAAATGCAAAGCAATACAAAGCAACGGTTATGACTGAGTCTTTTGGAGTCGAAGAGACAGCTTCAAGCAGCTGTCTATCCATTCCTTGATGCTTTGGTCCTTGATGAAGATTGTGAGCGTGACAAGTTAGTGGTCACTGACGATGCTGAAGGTTGTAATTTCCCGCCTATGCATGAGATCTGACAATTCAGTAAGTAGAAGTACAACCAAGGATAACAAAAAAGGAGTCAGACAAAACGGATTCACTACCAAAGTAGCTTCTCCGAAGGTAGCTGAGATGGTTTTCTGCAGTGCAGGTGTACACCTGCTAAAGCCAAATGCCTCAAACATCATGGACAAAACAAACAAGAACCAGAGGGACACGATAACTCACTTTGCGTACAGAAGAGAAGAGAAGAGAAAAAAATTGCGTGGAGTGATTGGTGAGTTCAAACCCCGACAGACTCAGTAACTCCGAATATTATGCAACATTGTGGACGTCCAGCAACGCATGTCGACTTCACAACAAAGTCAGGGATTTGCTTATCCAATTACTGGTAATACTCCTGTGGAAACGCATGTAGCTAATGCAGCTACCCCTGCGCAACTCAACAATCAGTCTGCATCTTCAATCTTCACACAAACACAGACACGCCACGTCTCCGAGGATGCTCGCAAAGATCGTACTCTAGCAGAATTCATGCTGATGTTGGACGATTACGAACCTCTCGTATGTGAGCTGCTTGTCAAGTATGCATGTGAACGTGTTGCTAACATATATGAAATTTGCAGGTACCAAATGAAGTCACTGATTATTACTTGCAACGCGTTGGGTTTGAATGTGAGGACGTGAGATTGTGCGTCCATTGTTTTGACTCTGATTTCTTCAGAACTGATGGTCCTCGTCGCCCAGAAAGCGTCTCCTGGCTTTAGCTGCTCAGAAATTTGTATCTGACATAGCAGCTGATGCATATCAGCATGCAAGAATTAGAACCAATGCTGGCGGCGGAAGGGCTCGTGTAAATCAACCGTTTTTTGGGACAGGTCATATCAAGGTATTCATATATCCCTTTCTGTCTTACTTTTCTCTCACTTTGCAAGGATAAAACACGCACGACTCTAACGATGGAGGATCTGAGTGCTGCCCTTGCAGAGTATGGAATCAATTGTCGGAAACCAGAATATTACATGTAGGCCCAAGTGCCTGCTTCGAGCGACAATGCGAGCAGGATTGCAGCAGCAACACAGTTATTGTGATCGACGGCAACAGCTATCAAAGTTAACACGATAAATGGTGGCGGATGAAAAGAAGAATAGAAATTGGGATCCAATCAAGATTGGAACATTGGTTTCGCGTCCATAAACCTTGATAGCTTGTAGTATCGTCCTAAAGCTGACAATCAGATTTTTGGAGACTTAGCTGAACGTAGTTTGTACCGACAAAGGTATCATCCAACCCATGGGACGTTGGATTCAGGGATCCTCAACAAGCCTAAACAAATTGCAGCTACATTTTAGTACATGACTCCGAGCCAAGATTTTCAGGGCCATCTCAACCATTAAGTGCCAGACTCAGTGTGATCATAGAATGTTGGCAAATATTCCAAATATTGCCCTTGTAGGAGGGTAGTGATGGGTAGTTATGTCACGCTCAAGAAAGTTGTCCAGCGTTGATCTCACTATCGTCTCACTGTCGGTTGGTCACAAAACGACATTTGCTTGTCCAGGTGTTGCTTCACTTGATGAAAGACGGACAGAGAAATAACAGACGTTTCTCATGATTGTCTCGATAATGACGGCTCTGCAGACTTGTCTAGCTCGAGACGACACAAGCTAGCCAGCTTCGCTCTCAGGGTCAAGTTGCAGACCACAACTCTGATGAACGAAGTTCTACCAAGTGAAATCGTGTCACGATGTGCTCCTTCCGCTCTCTTGAAAACGTCTAAACCAATTTTATCGATCTCGCCAGTGAATTGATCAATCGTCTGAATGTCTGTGAACCCAATCACGAACACTCAGTTTAGGAGCCAATCATAGTAAAGCTCAAATTAGCAATGTTCGCGACTGGATACTTAGAGCCTCGAAAAGACCAACTGCACAATTTGAAAGCAACCCTCTAACCGAGATCATTGCATCACTTTAGGGTCGGAAATTAACGACTGCCCCTGCTTCAGCAAGTACAGCTTTAACCGGAGAAAATCTTTCAATAGTATTTGGACCGGTGTATCCTCAGCGGAATATCACCCCACCTTGGGTCCTTCCTTGCTGTCTGAGACATTTATCTACAGACGGGATATGGGAATATCATCAACACGTTGAAA
>Ga0153987_1000595_pt1 | contig 11035 bp, 15 predicted proteins | sample TSNC071MetaG_FD_102279 | JGI IMG/M metagenome (GOLD analysis project Ga0153987, IMG submission 102279) | Attine ant fungus gardens microbial communities from North Carolina, USA - TSNC071 MetaG | ecosystem: Host-associated > Fungi > Mycelium > Unclassified | place: USA: North Carolina, William B...
ATGTCACATCACATGTGATGTCACACATGATGTCACAGGTCACATGGTAGTGTGGGAAACTAGTGCACAGACCAGGTAGAATCTGTATAAGTAGATAGACCAAATCCAATGAGAGCTCTTAACGAGTTTTCTTTGTCTAATGCTGATAAAGAGCAGTTGGCTTAATTCCAGCTTGGAGTTGGCTACTCTGACACATAGCTTAGAGTGTGTAAAGGTTGACACCCTCTGGAGCATCATGCAATGATTGAGCTCACACTCATTTCAACATATTTACATTACATTTCTACAGTAAGTTTCTATATAATCTTTTTAATACCTTCTTTCTTGATTCATGCCCCACTAACTCTTTAGCATGCAATTGGGACCTGGAGTTGTGTCTTTGGCTCACTCTAGGCTAATAGTCTCTTTTAGCACAGGGTGTTGTAGTGGCTCAAGTCTATGATAACTCAAGTTGCCCCCTCTAAGTTGGAGTTGACAAAGAGAACTCAATAAGAGTTCCCACTCAATTATACTCTACTTATATACAAACAATTCTATTTACTATTGCTTGTACATACATGTACCCATTGCATCACTATTGAGTCATCTTTTTGTTACCATGCAGCTGTCTTTGATCTGGAAAAATAAATAAAAATAAAAATAGAAATAAAATAAATATTGACTTAGCCATGGTGGCTAGTCAAAGTTCAAAGAGGTGGTTTATGACACTACCCCCCTCTCAAGATTCATTATCCCAACAATTTTTAAAGTTCATCCAAGGTGTCTTTCATTTGTCCCATTTTGTTTTCTTCAACCCACTCCTTGATTTTTCCTTACTCTTCTTCAACAACTTCATGGACAGCAGTCAGTCTCCCCTTTACCTCTCCTGCCAGTTTTAATTTCTTCCATCATCTCCAGCTCCTCTCTAACCTCTGCTAGTATTGGCAATCATACTCTCCATTCAACCATCCAAATAGTCTTTTGGCTATGTGCCGACCTGGGAGCACTCCTCTAAAGTAGTTTACATTGTTATCTTCTTGCTCCTGTTATCTTACTTCCCTGTGATCCTTCCTATATTCCTCCTCAAATTCCTTTAACAAGTCTTCTACATTCTCCAGATTCTCTTTCTCTTGTTCAAGATCCTTTCAACCTCCCATTCCTCTTCTCCTTCCACTACCACTAGTTGTGGCGTTTCTTTTCTCTGGCCGTTTACTTAATCTATGTACTGTTTAATCCTACTAACATTTACTACTGGGCTTATCTTTATTGTACTTGGTAATTCCAGTTCTACTACATTAGCTGATATAATGGATTTTATTTTATATGGTCCCACAAATCTTTCTGTGAGCTTTTCTGACCTTCTCCCAACTATTTGCCATTTGAGATCTTTTGTACTGAGTAATACTAAATCTCCAACCTTGTACATGACTGCCTCTGCCCTATATCTATCCACATACCACTTCATGTCCTCTTGTGCTTTGGCCAGTGCCACCTTAGCTTCTCCCTGCATTTCCTCCATTCTTTTCACAAACTTCTCTGCTCCTTCAAACCTTCCCTTCTTCCTCAACTTGAACCCTATTCTTGGATCCTGTCTACTATTTGCCTGGAAGAGCAACACTTTAGTTCCTGTGTGCACCTTATTATTGTAGGTGAATTCGGCTGTTCCTAACCACTCTGGCTACTGTTCTTGTCAATGATCTACAAACATTCAAAGATATTGTTCCAATTCCTGGTTCATTCTCTCCATTTGCCCATCAGTCTGTGGGTGGAATACAGTAGACAGCTTTGTCTGGATCCTGTTATGCCCCTAGTTCTATTTCTGTTTATCTTGGTTGTAGGGGACACACATGTTGTCCTCATGTTATGCTTCTGTTCCTGGTACCTGTTCCTGGTACCTTTCTTCTTTTATCTTCCTCTGATATTCCACTGGCCATTGTGCCTTGCAACGAGGTAGCACCACATTGTACGCCTCATGGGGGACCATCCCCTTTCTTCCTCGTTGCAACCCCAATTCCTGTACCACAATTAGTATATAAGCTCCAGTAGATACACTGTATCTCCTTACGCTTAATATATTGTGCATTCCCTTCCCTCTTACTCTCAATCCATCCTCAAGCCTTAAGGCTAAGGTTGCAACCTGAGTTATTAGGTTGTAACAGATCCCCAACATCTCATTTAACTCTTTCATCAACCCTGGTGTGAACTGGGGTCCCCTATTGGATATAATGCTCGCAGGTAACCTATGCAACTGCCATACATTATCTCTAAACAGTTGTGCCAGTTCTTCTGCCATAGTTTTTTCAGTTGTAGGTACAAAATGTACCATTTTCATGAACCAATCTACTACTACTAGAATGCTGTTGTAATCCATGACCAAGGGCAGTTTGGTAATGAAATCTGCCGATATATGTATTCATGCTTTGTTGGGTATTGAGTTTGGCATTAATTTCCCTGCCAGCTGTTCTATGTGACTCTTGTTCCTCTGGCAGGTGTCATATCCCTCCACATATCTCTTCACCTCCCAAGCTACTTTTGGCCACCAGAAGTTTCTTGTCACCATCTCTGCCATTTTCTACTGCCCCCTATGTCCTCCCATAGGCGTGTTATGATGCAGCCTAATGATTTCCACTCTCAATGCCTTGTCCTTGGACACATACACTTTTCCCTCCTTCAGTATTAATCCTCCCTCTTCTCTCCACTCTTCTGTTATGATTCGCCTTGGACAGGCCTTCTGACATCAGGAGACGGCGGCTGTCATTGATGGACAGCTGTGGGAGTTAGAGTGACACCTCTGGGAAGGTATAATAATAATAGGAAGACATGGGAACGGTCCTGTCAAGTACATGACATGGACACACGACACTTGGACACTCAGCACATGATATCAGATAGACATGGGAAATACAGTTAATATTAGAGTATCTAGTCGCATGTGTTTACCTAGTAGATCTCTTGTATAAATAGGTAGAGAATACTAGGAGGACTCTTGTCGAGTTCTCATTAATCATCCCAGTCTACGAGTGGCGCTCCCTCCCTTCCTTAGCTCTTTAAGTCCCTTCTGACCGGTACCACCGCTACTCGTGGTTGGTCGCTAACATCTTCACTCCTGCCTTCTTTATTTCTTCTACTACTTTTACAACCTCATCATCTTTTGCTTCTGACTTTCTTATTCTCTCAAGGATGTCTATCCCTTCTACTATCACTTCTCCTACTTGTATACTTTTCACCCATTCTGGCTTTAACAACACTTTTTCTTCATTGTTCCCATTGCCTCCCCTTTCCCAGTCACTTCTTCTGCTAAGCCCATCTACCTTCCCCATTTTACTACCTGGAACATGCTTAAGCCCAATGTCATGAACTACCTTGAACAGGCCTTTGTGCATCAGGAGTTGGTGGCTGTCATCAACTGACGGCTGTGGGAGTTAGAGTAACACCTCTGGGAAGGTGTAATAATTAATAGATGACATGGGAATGTCTGTGTAATGGACACACATGGACCCATGACAAGTGGCATGGGAATGACAACCTGTGGGAGTAGATCATAGATACTTCCTAGATTAACATGTGACAACCTGGTAGAATACCTTGTATAAATAGCTAGAGATAATACCAGGAGAACTTGTCAAGTTCTCATTAGACATCCTAGTCTTTGAGTGGCAACCCCTTCCCTTTATCACTCCTTAAAGTCCCTTCTTGATGGCACTACTACTGTTTGTGGCTAGTCACCTGACACCCAAAGTCAAACCTAGATAGATAGAGTGCCCATCATGCTTGTCTATGATTTGAATTTTGACTACTCATAAAATATTCTAAGTTTTTATAGTCCATCCAGATTTCAAATTTTGTCCTGGCTTCTTCCAGGAAGTGTCTCCATGCTTCCAAGCACCTTATAACTCCCAGCATCTTTTTGTCGTATATTTCATAATTCCTCTCAGTTTCATTCAAGGCTTTAGAAATAAAGGCTACTGGTTGCCATAAGTTATCCTTGCACCTTACTGATAGTACTCCCCCAGTTGCAAAATTAGATGCATTGGCTTCTACTCTGAGCTCCTTATCTAGGTCTGGTGTTGCCAATACTGGTCTTGTGGTGAATACTGCTTTCAGTTGTTTGAATGCTGCTTGCTGTTTGTCTCCCCACTTCCACTTCTCATTTTTTCTTGTTAATTGATTCATGGGTAAGGCCACCTTTGCAAAGTCTTTCACAAAGCATCTGTAATAATTTTCCAGTCCCAAGAATTTCCTAACATCCCTTACACATTGTGGTGTTGGCCACTTCAGCACTCCCCCCACTTTATCCTCTTCTATTTCCACCTTTTCTTCTTCCATGACCACTCCCAAGAACAGTACCTTCCTTACTTTCCACACACATTTCTCTGGTTTCACGTAGAGGTTGTTTTCCTCTAGTTGTCTCAGCACCTCCTCTGTCACCTCATCATACCCCTCCTCCATTCTGTTCCTACCAACACATTGTCAACAAACACTGCCACCTTTCCCTTGTTAATCATATCACTCAGGATTTCATTCATCATCACCTGGAATGTTGCTGGCAAGTTTGTCATCCTGAAAAACATCACAACAGGTTCAAACAACCCTACATAAGTGGTGAAAGCTGCCTTTCACTTGTCCCCTTCTTTTACCTGCATATTGTTGTAGCCCCACTGTAGGTCCATTTTAGTAAATACATGTTTACTACCCATATTGTCTACTAGTTCTGTAATCAATGGTAATAGGTAGTTATTTTTTATTGTCTACCTATTTAATTTATGGTAGTCCATGACCATGCACTTCCCCCCATTCTTTTTCCCCACAAAGAACACTGGTGATGTCTGCTATGATTTAGAGGGTCTTATGTACCCCTTCTTCAGATGCTTGTCAACAAACTTCTGTACTTCCTCCCTCTCATTTCTGGAGAGCAGGTACACCTTTGCTTTACTTGGTTTAAAGTCCTCTTTTATATCTATCACATGGTCCCAAACCTTCTGGACTGGCATCCTCTTGGACTCTACCTTCCCAAATACCTTTAATCATTGATGGAACTATTTAGGCACTATTGTTTCTATTTTACAATAGTCAATCTCTATTTCCTCTTCCCTTCCCCAATCCTCCTTCTTATTTGCTGCCCAATTAATAGCTCTCTCCTCTTCAATCTTCCTTGCTGTCATGACTCAGACCTGAAACCTAACTTATCACTGGCCTTCAAAGGCCTTCTTAATAACCTAGTAGACTATAATGCAACAAAAACTATAAATAGAACATGTCAGGTGATCATATTACATAAATAGTGTAGAACATTCTAGATAGATATGTGACCCATGGGAACTTGGCACACAGACCAAGCCCAACATATATATAAGATAGAGCTAATACACTGGGGAACTCTATTGAGTTCTTCCTGGCCCCTCACCTAGGGTTAGCCCTCAGTCTCCACAACCATCACCTTACACTAAGAACTTGATACCACCCACCTACCTTGCACCTCGTGGCCTAGGCATTCCTTACATTCCACTCTTACTCTTACTCTACTCACTAGGGGTCACAGCAACCTCAAGCCTCTTGGATAGTAGGCCCCAGCTGTAAAGAGGACTTACTAGTCAGTTAGGGACTAGAGGGGGACACTTGGTGATGCACTCAGAGCCATCAAGTGGAGACCAGAACTGCTAATCTGGGGTACTAGTACATACTTCTTCACTATCTACCTTGTACTGTAGTACATTGTCACCAGTATACGCAGAGGAATAGCAGCATCTCCTTAAGAGCCTGCTTAGCTTAGAGATTCCCTTCTTAGGGATAGTATTGTTTCATCCTTGACCAAGTAGTCAGTAAAAATTAGTTCAGATATCACAAATGGTTACTTACTTTGTTTGTGATTGAACTGGAGATAGTTTCAATAGAGTAGAGCTTAATAAGCAGAGTTAAGACGAGTAACAAAAGATGTTGTTGAGTCTGAGGTCTAATCCTCAGACTGGGGAGTCTTATATATGAAAATGAAATGGTCTGTGCACCTGGACAGACCATCACCTGATTACTGCCTATTGTTCTACATATGGCAATCCTTTTGTGATTGAAATAGCAATAACCTAACCTGATTAGGGCTATCCTTTGTTCTAGAAAAGGACAGATGATTATCTATAGGTCATCAGTGATGCCTCATGTTACAACATTGAGGACAGTCTATCTCCATGGGTTCCTAACACCTCGCATTTTATTTATAGCTGATGGGATTGTCTTGATGAGAGCTTTATGATGCAATCAAAAGCAAATGCCCATGATCACCTGTTCCTGAGATATAAGTGATTTAGTGTTTGGTGACTACTGATCAGTTGATCTCTTGGTGGATTCTTAAGGTGTCGAGGGCTCCCTAGCATCATTGGAAAGGTTTTCTTGAGGGCTTTCCAATGCAACTTAGATCGTCAAAAAAGACCCAGTATTTGTGGAGATAGGTCCAAATGAAGTTTGTGATAATGTGTTGGTTGGAATGGAGACAGAGGAGGGACACGATGAAATTGTGGAAGAAGTACTAAAGAGACTGGAGGAAAATAACCTCTATGTCAAACCAGAGAAGTGTGTATGGAAGGTACAAAAGGTGCCCTTCTTAGGAGTAATCATGGAAGAAGGAAGTGTGGAGATGGAGGAAGTATCACATCTGTAACACCCCACCCCTGCCACAACGTGTCTCCTGACATCACCAAGCCCTCCATGCACATGCTTATGTCAGAAAGGGGGTCAACACGTGTACCCAAGACCTTGCACCTACCCATGCTTACCTCAGCCAGGCAAAGAAACCCCCAGGAACAATTCTGAAAACCTCTTGCATTATTTAAGTGTTATTCCTTAGCTAATACTTTAGTTTTGTTCTTAACTAGGTACCCCTACCTAGAAAATCCTGTAAATTCTCCAATATATTCTCTCCCTCTCTTCAAGAACCCTTGGGAAGTCACCAGGACAAGATACAGGGGTGGCACAACTGATTGTTGAGGCCAAGCCTAGAACTAAAGGATCTATTAGGGGCCAAACCTGACAGTAGAATGAAACTAAAAAAGCCTCTGTATCTTCTTAGGCTCCTCCCTCCCCATACCATGTCAACCACACCTAACCCAGACCCCTACTTGGAACAACAACTTCAGTGCAATGGCACCAGGCCCTCAGCCCCTAGGGAATTTACAACAACACCAGTTGAATGACCACTCACTGCTACCCAAGAACAAAACCAGCAGCTATCTTTCCAAGAACCAACCCCCTTAGCACCCCAGAAACCAGAAGAGTCGATTGTAGATAACTATCCAGCCCCATCCAAGACATTGTCTGAACCCCTCCATAACATCCAACCCAGTGCTATGACTCTAGACCTCCAAATACTCCTGCTAGCACTCACTAGGCAGGCTAATAACCAACCAAAGAAAAGGAACAAGGGTATCAAGGAACCCAACCCTTTCAGTAGCAGTAGTTCTGATAAGCTTCAAGCCTTTATCTTTCAGTATCAGATGTACTTTCATGCCTGTGAAGGGGAATTCACAGAGGACACCAAGAAAATATTCTTTGCAATTTCTTACCTCTGGGGAATAGCACTAGACTACTTCAAGCCTTTCATTGCAGAGAATGATGAACTTCAAGCCTATGATTTTCTAGAGGAATGGCCAGCTTTTTTGCAAAAACTCTCTAATTTATTTGGGTCCTACTCACCAGAGGATGATGACAAAGACACCCTGGTAGCCATTTTCCTTTCCCAACAACAGCAAGGCCATTAACTACTTTATATAATCTGCAAAATACCAAAACCACTAAAAGGGGCAAAAGGGGTTTTAGACTGTGGCGAGCGAAAGGTAATGGGCAGTGGTAGTCCCCAATTGCATGCTAAAGGTTTAGAGGAGAGAATAACAAAAAGGGGGTGACAGAAAGGATTAAAGATAGAAGTGCAGCTTAGCTTGTAATGTAAAAATAGCTAGAAGGATCATAAGATCAATTTAGATTGTCCTCCTGTGGTGCCCCTAAGGTGTCAACCTTTACACACCATAACAAGCTCACTAGCAAGAGTAGTCAGTAAACTAACTCATGGGCTTACCAATCTCAACCAAGTCCACATCTGCACCCCCAGCCTGAACCTTACAGGTGTGATGGAGTCTGAGTTGATGGCTAGCCAGGCTTTCCCAGTCTACTACCTTACCAAAGGTTGTCCAAGTGACTGCCAGGATTCTGCCTCTAGACCAAGTAGATATAATACAAAGTGAGGCCCAACTCTGACATTCCACCAAGGTCACACTCTTACTTGTCTCTAGAATTGCTTTCCACAATCCCAAGAGCTTCAGAGATGAAGGCAAGTACCAAAAGTAGTCTGCTTCCATCCCCTCCACCCTGAGAGGTATATTAATACAATTGTTCAAGACTCAATCAAAAAGTAAAAATAAAAACACTACCCTCCCTCCCTTGGCTTCTCACATGTTCCCATGTCTCGGGCCCATCCGGCCCATCAGTGTCCTCTCCTCTGACAGCTCTGCTAATGCCAATTGTGACCATGCACTCCCATCCCACTTCATTGTCTCACCTGCTTGTCTCCTCTACTTCTCAGAACCGACGTGCTTCCCCCCCAATCCCATCCTAGATGCTGGGCTTATTGGATGCAAACCCATTCCATTGTTAGGTCCTGTCTCCAGACAGATCCTTGCAGGGAGAGCTGTGCTGACACGAGATCTGATCAATGAGGCTCAGGAGATTTATTGACAAGAAGGTTAAGAACAGGAGAAGGGAGAAGAGACTAGGAGTGGACTTAGTTGATAACAAAGCTAAGGATTCTCTAGTGCTATAGTTACTTAAGTATAAAATGAATTTAGTTTGATGGGAGGCTTGATGGTACTATATATTATCACCCAAATCAAGGGTAAGGGATAAAGTGGTGAATAACTGGGAGAAAGGGTGACTTGGGTCACAGGGTGTCACTAGGTTGTGACACCCATGCTGTGGTCATCGTAGGCTGTATTTGTGTTCCAGGTGAGCCTGTTACTGCACAGACTGGCAGGGTCTAAGTGTTTTTGGGCCACTGCACTGCTTGTAGACTCAACTAGGTTTGTTCTAGAACTAAATTAGCTAGCCCTCCAGCAACTTATTTATATTCTTGAGGCCTAGGCAGTTAGTAAGGCCCTCCCAACTCCTATTGGCAAGTGACAGGCCCATGACTGCTGTGTATGACTATCCATTCTAGTTTCTAGATTGTGTTTGGGGCTCATCAGTGAGCTCTAGAGCATACCCCACTAAGCGAGTATAGTGCTGTATGTTCTCTTGTACTGCCTTTTGAAGGGATTTTTAATTCCAGTGTAACACTGCATCTGGTGGGATGACCATTCCCTCCAGAAGGTAGTTAAGGATGCCCTTCTAACCTGAATTTGTGATGAACTTTGTTTCTGTCATAAGGACATCTCCTTTTTCAAAGGGCTGAAGAGGGCCATACTGAGGATAGATAATAATTATTGGAAGCAAAACTTGGAAGAAAGTAACAGAAACTGCACCTCACTTGCTCCACCACAGCTCTCGCAAACAGACCAAAACAGCCCCTTACCCCCAATTAATCACACCAACCTACCTAACCAGCTCACCTAGGAGAAGCCCAGACCAATGCCCCTCCAAGTCCCTACCCCTTGCACTGACCCCCCTAACTTCTTCTCCATTGCAAAACTAAGCCCAGATGGCCATTTAACCCCAGTTGAATGCCAATGTTGTATGAGCCTGGGTCTATGCATGCACTGTGGTCAGTCTGGACACCTTGCAAGAAATTGTCCCAAACAAAACTCCAGACCAATCAACATTGTCGAGGGTCAAGCAATCCACCTTGAGCAAGAGACGGAGGACCCTGAACTGGCAAAAAAGTGAATGTGGTCAACTTCCTCCCTGGAGAGTCAACTGCGTAATGTTATCCTGGGCACTACCAGTCATACTGGAAGCAACCAACTTTACCAGTACCAAGTCGTTATCAATCCCTCTGTAAGGATCTGAGGGGTTGGCCGGTATAAAGCCACTGCCCTAACCTCAAGGTCGATGGTCAAGAGAACTCGATAGAGTTCCCGCTCGATTTATGCCCAGACTTTATACTACTTTACATGGTCTGTGCGCAGTGATTATCTAAGCAGGTACTCTATGACTCGTCTACTGATCCCTTATCTTATCCCCATCACTGATTACCAAAGCATGGAGACATTAATCCTACAAGTCCGCATACGGGTCCACCGGCCCGTCTATATCCGATAGAAAGTCCAGTCCATCGTCCTCTACTTCTACAATTCTCGGAGTGTCTTCTTCCTCCAAATACATATCATACAGTTCTTCAATGGGGTCTAGTCGGTTCATGACACCCTCTCTGCTCCCCCCCCTTATCCCTGGTGCCTTCTATGGGTTAGTGGACTCTGGCTCTATGGACTGTTTTATAGACTCAAGATTTGCTTGAGCTCATGGACTTTTAGTGTACAAGATTGAACCTCTTTCTCTCATACTAATAGATGGTAGTATGGATCATCTTGTGAAGAGCGTCATACCTATGTCAATTGAATTAGGTTGTGGTTACTTGTGTTAGATTAAGTGCTACATAACAGAACTAGAGGGCACTTACTGTTAAGACTCCAAACTTCTACTCAGCTTTATCTGACGTAGAGCCTAAAGCAACCAGTATTCTCTCCTAACCTCTTGATGGTGAGGCTCCTGTTAGGGATTTCAGGAGGGTTATACTTTGGGGCTTTTGAGCCTTAGATCAATGCTAGCTGTTCAGCTCTTAAGCTTGGCTAGATTGTCTGTCCTGGCCTTCTTGCTGAAGAGTTCAAGGAGTAAAAGGAAGACAGAAGAAAGAATAGAACTGGTGTTCTATCTTCTGCTTCCATGTATTTATAGTCTTGTGTAGTAACTAGTCACTGAAGTGTTACAAGAGTTACAAGACAGAGTCACTGAATATTACAAGTATAGAAGTTAGAAGGTGTTACAAGACAGAGTTACTGGTGTTACAAGTCAAGGGAGATAAGGGAAATGAAAGTCTAATGTTCAATCATAGTTTCCTTCCCCTAATAGTTCTGGGGTCAAAGCA
>Ga0153987_1000596_pt1 | contig 11030 bp, 5 predicted proteins | sample TSNC071MetaG_FD_102279 | JGI IMG/M metagenome (GOLD analysis project Ga0153987, IMG submission 102279) | Attine ant fungus gardens microbial communities from North Carolina, USA - TSNC071 MetaG | ecosystem: Host-associated > Fungi > Mycelium > Unclassified | place: USA: North Carolina, William B...
CAGAGTATATGGCCTTTACGAAGGCAACAACCCAAGCCTTATGGCTATCAAAATATTTCGATGAAATTGGCCTACCAGTCACCAAGCCGTTGATAATTCACACTAACAATAGTGGCTCTATCTCTAACAGCGTTAATGACAAACACCATCGACATACTAAACACATCGACGTTTGACACCACTTTGTCAAGGAGCATACCAAAATGGGCGAAGTCATTTTCTAGCACATTCCTACTACCGAAAATATAGCTGATATACTCACCAAATCCTTACCATGTGATACACTATGGAAATTCGTAAAATACTTGGGACTCAACTCGAAGACGACGGAAGCATTCATCTAGGGGGAGTGTTAAAGGGGACTCAAGCATCCGAGACCGTCCTTCATGATTTGAGACACATATCTTGTTATGTCTCAGACACTGTGCAACCAGGTATATTTAGGACATCACACAATAACCTTACATGTAGTTAAATAGTCAATCCAATAATGTAATCACCTCAGTTGTCTACCTGTCAGGTGACCTCTGAGGTGAGCATCCTATGTAACTTACTCTCCTATTCCCCTCTCACCACTATCCGTAGCACATTTATCACTTTAGATAATTAATACAATAGTTGTCTACCTGTCGGGTGACCTCTGAGCACGTTTATCACTTTACATTTAACACTGAGGAGCCTAGGGCTGTCCACTGGCCAGGTTGCCTAACACTAGAGTGCTAACAAGATTGTGCTAGTTTATATCTACAGTCTATTGGCAAACTAGTACAAAGGCAGAAAAAGGACTATAACATCATGACTGGAATCATTGTGACTATGTCACAGGGGGACTATGACAAGACTATAGAATAATAAATAGAATTTAACTCAGTCTGATGTTCATAGAACTGAGGGTAGAAAAAATGGTGCAGCTATGAAAATAACATCTGCTGACTAATCCATCAATTGCAAACAAGAATAAAAGAAACTTTGAGTAAAAGGCTAATAATAAAAAGAAAAAAAGGAAAAGGAGGTCCAAGACACATACACAATAGGTTCTGGGTATGATTGGTAGTCAAGCCTACCAGGAACTGTTACTAGGGCCACCAGATTGCATTTGTAAGCACCTCTTGTTATATAGAGTAGTTCTCTGCCTCTTGTCCAGTCACCTTTACAAAATTTAACAACAACTCCATTGAGTTCTGTTTGTACATCCTATACATTGACCTTGGAGTGTCAAGGGTCGTCACAACCTCAGTAGTACTACAGATTTGTATGGAAAGAAGCCTTATGCTGTCATTGTGATTGACATACATGCACAGCATGGTGTTTGATACTGAATAAGGCAAGTGTTTCATCCAACAAAGGTACTTCCTCACTAATGTTGCTGCATTAATACAAAAGAATGCTATATATCACCATGAGAATCTTAATCTGATGATATTTCAGTTCGTTTAAATATATAAACCATAACTAGAGTATATGGAAAAAAGATGATTGTTAGATAGTTAAAAAAACTGTAGAATTTCTGTTGGACCTGTCAAAACTGACCTCCTGTTTGAAGACTCCAGTTTTGTTTACAATTTGAGTGCCTCAACCTTGACATCGTGAACTGTATACTCCATTTGGCTATTCATTGAATTACTTACATGATACGCCACGAGCACATATCTTGTTTCATTCTTGTTCGGCTCCAGGAAGGTGCCGTGTTTAGATGATGCACTCTATTTGAATGATGCGCCGCAAGTCCGGCGTTAGAAGGCATAAGACTTGAGTCAACATATGAAAGAAGATCTGCGGAATGAGTATTGAGCCATTCATTGTACTATATTGAAACACACAGGAGCGTTAGCCATACATTCTGTTTGTATCACAAAATGTTAGATATTGTTTAATATAGAGATTTATATCTATGACAATGACGATGCGCAGATAATAGCTGGTGCGCTCACAATAATAAAGGGAGCTATGTACTACATTATGTATATCAACATTACAAAGTGCTAAAATCATTAATTTAATCTACATAACGATATCTCAGTAAGGATAGGCTCATGAAGGAAGCAAGGTAGAAGGCACATAGGAGAATTGAGCTTCATCGAACTGCCTTCCGACGTTGAAGGAGTGTAGGTCTTGCACTGGCAGTAAGCTCGACAACCTGTCGATCTCGAGCGACTGGGGGCACCATAATTGTTCAGGAATCAGAGCTGTTGTTGTTAGGCTTGAGGGTGTCCCAAGGTCTAACGAATTTAGGTTTGTGGTATCAATCAAGGCGCGATGACCGCCAGCGGCGTTGGTCTGGTAAATTTGATACTCAGATACGCCGGCAATCTGGGAAAATTGCTAAACTCACGACTATCTGTTTCACAATCTGCTCGAACAAAGTCACATCATCGTCAGACGTCAACCTATGTTTATCGTCTTTCGCGAACGTGATTGATTCTGCAACTGTCACTGGGTAAGTCAATCCTCAGATTTCAAGGACAATGTTTTCCTCACGTAACAAGTTCTCAACAAGACTTGTAGCACTTCGTGTCACAGATGGTGCGCCTTCTCCCACGGATCTGCAAGGCAGAGGATGAGTCGAAGAACAAGACAGGCCAACGTTTCAAAATACCTGAATAGCTGCAATGCACCCTGAATCTCTTTTCTGCGCTGTTCTATCTCAGATTCCGTACGATTGTCGTGCAAATAGCACAAGTCTACAAATAGCACAACGACCTGTCAGGGTCGGTATAGGTTAGTTTACATGAGGAAGAGGTAAATGAAATCATTGAGACTTACAGCCTCAAAACCATATAGTACAGCAATCCACCAACGAAGGAGCTTGCCTCCCTGATGATTAGAACTAAGATGTTGAAGAATCAATTGTGCAGATTTAATACATTGAATGCGAGAGGTAGCCTTAGTGAAATGGTAAGGGCACAGACTTGAGTGCGGTTAATTGATCAGCTTACAAAATGATCATCATAACATCCTCTGAATAGGAATCGTCGGTGAAGCTGAAGAAGTTGCCCCTGTGCCATAATATGACAAATTTTCCTCTCCATACTCGTAATCTGGTTGGAACGGGTAAACTTCTGGGGATCGGTGGACACTTGAAAGTGATCCTTGATTTCTCCTATTGCAGCAATGATCTTATTGTTCATCTCCTGTGCATAATCAAGTTCGTATCCACCGCAATTGATTTCATCGATGACTTGACGGTGAAGTTCGACAAGGCGTAGACGGCATAGGAACGAAGACATCTCCTGCACCTAAGCTTAACTAAAGTGTATAACAAAAGGTAAATTCCACTGACTGTATGAATATTAAGCGGTTTTGATTGAACGACATCAGACTCTATCAGATCGGCGTCGTCAATATTTGCAGGAAATGAAGTATGGTTTTGCTTTGGGTGAACAGAATAAGTGCCCTGATGCGCCATTGCGTGAGACCAGTCTTCAATCACCTAGGATCTCGTCAGAATCAGCTACTCTGAAAAGAGATGAAGCCGACCAAATTCCACCAGACACGGCGCGCAATTTCTCTCCGGATAGCAGACCTCCATTCAGGTGGATATTGACGTGAACCGGTTTCATTTCCCAATCGTGACAGTCCGAGATTTTGGGAAATCTTTTTACAATACATTAGTCGTGAACACTGTCTGGTTTACTGGTTTCTCACCTTGATTGCAGACCCGATCAATGCCCAGTGTGAACTAACGTAAATCAGATCTATAGTAAACGAACCAAAAGTTCTGATCTTACTCGGAGTCATCATGGTTCTGCGAATACACTCCCATCAGTCTGTAAGAGCTATCAGACTCTGTTAAAGTCTGTCAAAAGCATGAAGACATACACTATAGTCTGAAGGTGCTCCAGAGAGTGACTTGATGTAAAGTTTGCGTATTGCAAACAAGCCTATGAAAAAATTCAGTGGCGACTGAGGTTGTTATTGACTCAGCTCTCACCTGAGCACCGGCATATAGATGTTGCGCATAGTTAGAGCAAGCAGCGTAATCAAGCATCAAATTTCCACACAATTGAGCATCGGCGAAGTGGAAAGAGAGACATAAGGCGATGAGTAAGACACCAAGGAAGTCAACATTGACCAAGTGATAACTATGCTGGTGGACATGCGCCAGTAGGAAATTCGTCTAGTGAATAAAGGTTACTTAGGTGCTTCAGGGTATGCTGCTAACTTACCTCGGTCATGAATGTAGGCACATGTATCACCTGAATAGAGTTTCAGAACTCACGTCAAATTATCAACGTTCAACCCTCACTTTAGTATACCAATCCACCTGTTGGACCTGCCAAGAGATCAGCCAAGAGGTAAGGAAACCACAGTTTCATCTTACATAAAAACGTAAAAGAAGCTGTATCTGCGCCTGAGTCGGCAGCACGCAAAGAATACGATGAATTATATCTTGCGATGAATTGCCAAAGAGGGACCACGGATGGACGGTTGGTAGATTAGTTTCTGGAACTCCTTGACTTATGCTTGTGGGGGTGCTGAAAGGGCTTGTGGAGAAATCATTGGTTGCTCGGGTCCTGTTTATTTTGTGCCCCATTGCGAAGTCCTGAGATTAGCCCACGTGTTAGCTGCCGATTGTGTCATAAATTTCCTACCTACCTCAAGAATCATGGCACTTTCTTCTGCAAAAGTCCCAGCTCTGAGTAAACTCGGTGTTCGAGAAAAAAGCCCTCTGCTTCGTGGATGGTTTGAACTGAGGCTGAGGCTCTTAGAGTAAGGGGAAGACGACAGCTCACGCCTCCTGATAGAGCGGGGGGATTCATCGTCTATTGGAGAGCCTCGTCTTGACAGGACGGAAATCGTGTTCTCAAGTCTTTGAACACGATCCACGAGCTCTTCTATCTTGTCTGTACTCCTATCATACTTGGTGATCAAGGCAAGAACTATGTGAACAACGTCAAAACATACTGCAACAAGTTTCTATCGACCTCTCGACAGGTTTCGCCTTCCCCACGCAAGATACAAGGAGTGCATGGGTAAGATTTACTGCCTGTACAGCATGTGGTCAAGAATGTTGATAAGGTGATAAGGCAAGGCCTCACATTTAATTTTTCGTTTGCGGCCTATTTTCATCAGCAGGTTGTGGATCAGTAATCCAATAGCTCAGTGTGAGAACCACCCACACTGAAAACAACTTTGAATAGGACGAGAGGAGGCTCGCGCTTCAGCCATGTATAGAGAAGAGGGAAAGAATATGGTACCGGACTAACGCAGCTCTTACAGCGCCTTTAAGAACCACATTCGCTAAACGAACTTACATACACAAATAAGATCTGGATCACCGGTTCTCCAGATGTCCAGGGAACCGGTGCTCAGATAAATTGTGCCTCCTATAGAGACGGATTCAGCTTCCCTGATGCGATAATAATGCAGTGCTGATTCACCGACTGACAGTAATATGACGACGTTGTATAATGCAATGCACCCTGACGAATTGCACCCGCTTTTTGCTGATCTTCTCCTTCGTGCGTTTTCAGCTTTATTTTCTGTAATCATTCTCTAAGCAAACACCATATCGAACGCCAAGCTCCCCTCTACCTCGCAGCGGAAGTTTACTAGGGTTGTTCGTTTCCCTTCAAACCCTGACAGAAATGATCGCGGGAAGCATGATGCGAATAAGCATTGTGCTGAATCCTGTACCCGGATACAAATGATCGGCGCAGATAACCAATGCTTGGTTGCCAGGTGCAGAACAAGGAGACCTGATGCAGCTGCCGAGGCTCCGTCCCGAAAAGGTTAGGCCTTTCATCAAACTTGGATATATTTGGATGAATGATTCGATGATTCATGTTTCCTTGGGGAAAGTGTTTGAACTGCCAGACGACCACAAACGAATAACTAAGATAATGATCAGAGTTCGGCAAGAGATCATTATCGACAGCGAAGATTCCCATTACATGACTCAATAATTATTGCTCGGAGAAGCGCCATCGGGTGGTTTTGTACTTGAGGTGTTTGAACACTTCAACCATCTGTACTGCATTCCCCACCATTGCACCGCAAAACATCTGCAAACGTGAAGTGACATCTCATACATCGACATGACGTATCTGTCAGTAATGTCAGTTTGAAGAGATCGGGGTATCATTATGCAGGTTATGTAGTATACATTCTCTAAAGCTACTTCTGTGTAATAAGGAGATAAGGTGTCACCAATGGCTCTCATTGACGTCAACTGTGCGTTCGACTTGTTGTTCGGACACTCTTTTCCAGACGTTTCGGCAGCCAAATCCTTTCGCAAAAAATAACTCCGCATGTATGACTAAAAATCGCGGCGGCGGATCAGAGAGGCCAATCCGAGCCGACCTGTAGTTCTAAATGAGTCAGGATTAAAGTGTGCGAATCATAGAGGTGTGTTTGACTGTGATGGTATCTGGGAATGGAATACTTCTTCGAATCAGGCTTTCTGTGCGAAAAGTGGGTCGGTTTACTTGCGCATGTTTATTTACGAGTATACAATAGAGGTGTACAAGTACAACTATATACACGAGTTATCTCCTCCGACTACTAGCTTTCCTTCTGTCATCTTTGTTGTACATCTCTTCCTACTCGTTGCTATACTGTCGAGAACTCGCATTCCTATCACTGTGTGAACCAGTGAGTTCAGATATCACCGAGGCAAAACCCAGGATCTATCACATGACATCTGTGATCAACTGATTTTCTGATGATTGTTTGATCGTCGGCTCTCGATGGCACGTGCTGGAGATACAACAGCCTATGAACGCGGATAATAGGTAGGTCTGTGGCATATGGATAACGACTCGATGACAAAGACAAGCAAGCACATTCGATATTTGGAGTAAAATTGCTGCCAGCTTGCTACACACCAATGTCTTCTTCATGCCTTGACATTAAATTCAAATGACTAGTCAGAACCAAAGCATGGTGCACTCAAGGGATTCTTGATAGGACAAATGGATGCCGACAGATTACGAAGTGCCTGATAATACCTTGGTTGTGAGGAGAGCGGGCCGGCATGCATCAACATCAGAAGACTTCAGAAGACTTCCCGTTGCAGTGTTTCATATGCTCTCGAGCACGGTTGATGCATGTACAAACTTGATGGTATCACAAGATGGCAAGAAACTGGTCATCCAATTATATAAAGACGAACATTGATAGTCCTTATGAATTTTTGTTTCGAATGAGTCGATCGCAGTTCCTCGATAATGGACAGCAAACCAAGTCCTGTGGACGCTCTGGTTCACTATTTCTAGATGACTCACCAAGAATATATTATTCTCACAAGCTATCTTCCAAGAATCTCATTTCAACACCTTGGGAACGCGACAAGGGACATTCTCTCGTTCAACAATATACTTCTCTTTGTGAATACAAATACTAAGATGAAGGCTCGAAAGACGGTCACGACAGTTCATTCGGTTTCTCACCAAGTGAACTCATAAATGCTTTGGATGGATATCATGGGTATTCAGGGGTCTCTCTTGTAGGTAAGAGTTCGTGAGCGGAACCGACTTACCGGCACCAGCGATTATGATTATACGGGAGACCGCTCGAGCTCGCAAGTATAGTGATAGAGATTAGATGGCGTGTTAGATGGCGTGATGAAAATCAAAATTCTCGATGCACGAGTTCCAAATTGGAGGATACTCGAAATAACATTCTCGGGATTTTTTTAGTTCAAGAATTACACGGCAACCATTACTGCCCTATATGTCAATAATATATGATCACTTGCGCATAACAAGTTTTCACAACGATCAATCAGTTACTTGATTAGCCTACCGCACAATCTACTCACTCCACAAGATAATCTTAAACTCCTCGAAATTCCATTGGATAGAGCGTTGACATGGTGGTCATGTTCAATTTCCGCGATGATGCTCAGGATTGGCTAAACTATCAAAAGAGTCTGTAATTTCCGCTCACGTTTTTACATGAATCAAACGAACCTCTCAAAGGTTCTCCGACCAACGTGCACGTTTTACTGAAATTTTCTGAAGAACTACAAGTATGGATTTTGATGAGAATAGCCTATTGAATTTAGAGGGGGAGAACTCATCTCGATTGTCACTGTTGATAGCTATGAAAGTGAAACACTTGAAAATCAGGACATGGGACGAAACTAATTTTAGTGTAGCGCTCAATGTTCCAACATGACCTCTGGAGAACGAGCATAGCTGACCATCAAAAGAACGGTTGGCTACCATGATGAAAGGAGTTGAGCTCAATTGAGGTACCTGCCTTCTGTCAAGAAGAATAGTACGGTGAATGAGTGGATATAGTGGTCAGATTCGTTGCATATTTCGCCAAGATGCTCACAATTTATATCCGACCTCATAGGATTTCCCCATTGCAGCATTCTATCTATCATACACAAGACGAACGTCAAAACATAGAGCCTATCTGACTTCAGAAACGATGTTCCTTAGCCGACACAGATGATTTGAGCCTCAAATTCCCCCATCTAGGCAGAAAACAAGAATGTAGTTGGAGATCGAGACTTGCATGATCTTCTTTGAAACAGGCTCATCTTCACTCTAAGCCTGTGGCAACAACCAACTGTCAGATGTGTTTCATGACTATTCATGGGAATTTTCAAAGACATCCTAAGATGGGTTACTATGTGTGTTTATGTCTTTGGATGTAATTATCTCACATGTTACCAACTAGAATTAGAATTCACAGGAACACTAACCCAATGTCTTTTTTGTTTTAAGTCAACATTTATTAGACAGGGCTTGTTGGCAGACTCTGGTAGTGCACACTGTGACTACTTATATACAAAATATGGGAGAGGAAAGGAAGATAGAGACAAATTGGAAACAGTTAGTGCAAGGGGTAATCTGAGAGATGGATATAGAGAAACTGTTTGAGATGAAAGGTCTCCTTGATGATGGTTTTGCTGTTCAAAGGTTTAGGTTATGTTGTCTTGGAAGCAAAATGCTCCTGGATTGTCTTCAAGGAACACTAGTATATCTATCAATGAATTGCCAATAAAGTGGCATAATGTTATGAGATGTCCTAGAACCAAAACATTTCTCCAGCCTTCCAGAAACTTCTGGAGAATATCTGTGGATACAATGGGCTAAATCTATAAATAGAACAGCACATGACCATGGGGCCCTTATGTAATCATAAATCATTCTAGAAGGTCTTGTAATTGTGGGAGATAGGCACACAGACTGGAAAGAATTTGTATAAATAGTAGATATATGTTATGAGATGCTCTTAGAGCCAAAAGTTTCTTTGGCTTTCTGGAACCTTCTGGAGAACATCTATGGATACAATGGACTAGAACTAAAATAGAATAGCATATGACTGTGGAGTTCATTATGTAATATTAAAGAACATTCTAGAAGGTCTTGTGATTGCAGGAGATAGGCACACAGACCAAGTGGATTTTGTATAAGCAGTAGGGCAATCCAACAAAAAACTCCATTGAGTCCTATTAGCAGAAGGTTGTGAAGTCCTTAGCATAACTCCTAGGTGGAGAGTTAAGAAGAACTTGATGGAGTTCTTTGTTGGATTCAGTCTACTACTGTCAGCAACTGACTATAGAACCATTTTTGTAGTTATAATAAGTAGAGTTTGTTGTCAGGACACCTGATATACTGTGAAGCAATACAACTAGGTAGATCAGTAAAGAGAACTACAGAAACACAAAAATGTTTACCTCAGCCTGACAAGAACAGAACTGAGATTCTAGTAGCAAAAATTATCTGCTTACTAAACCAGTGAAAAACACAACATGAAAAACATCAATAAAACCAAGAATCAATAGGAAATAATATCTAAGGCACATCCACAATAACCAAGACTTAGGGTCAAGTTGAGGTTGGTCTTTTAGGATTAGAAAGAAAACTCAATAGAGTTCTTGCTAAATTACAATCAAGACTATATACTAGTACAGTGTTTGTACATATATCAATTCTCTCATGGTCCCTAATCTGTCCATCTTTGATCCACCTGTTATAATCCTTTATAAACTGTCAGCAACTGACTTTACTCCCAAAGTCAGGTTGACTTAGGAAGCTCTTTCAAGGGTTAGAAAGAGAACTCAATGGAGTTCCCATTAAATTACAGTCAGTCTTATATACTGTTACATTTTTTGTCCATGTATCAATACTCCCACATTGACTAACTAGTCCAAAGTCTGATTTTTTCCCTATTGCTTCCTAGTTTGATCTTACAGGCCCTCATAAGGGTCACACATCTCTCCCATATTGTTACACTTCTGGTTTGTCACTCCCAAGTCCATATACTTATTCTCCATTAGTCTTCCTCCATTGTCTAACTCCTCAATAAATCCTAGGGTTATGACATAAACCCTCATAAGGGTCACACATCTCTCCTATCTCATCACATTCTTGTTCTGTCACACTGTATTCCTCTTCCATTACCCTTCTTCTATTGTTTAACTCTTCAATAAATCCTAGGGTCATGACAACTACTTATACAAATATTACATGGTCTATATGCCCAACTCCTATGCCTACATGACCTTCTAGAACATTCTATGATTACATTCTATAGTTACATAATATGATGTCATGTTATATTTATAGAATAAGTCCATTGTGCTGTCCAATGTCCTCCAGAAGGTTCTAGAAGGCTAGAGAAATGTTTTGTTCAGAAACCATTGATGGGGATAAGAGTTTATAAAACTGTGTCCTTTATCAGAAACAAGGGAGACAGGCACAAGTCAGAAAACTGTAGTCTCCAAGATAGATCACAGTTATGTGCAAACAAGTAGGTACAGTGGAGGTAATTAAAATTTAGGGAGCGTACTGGTACATTTGATAAATACAGACTAAAAATAAAAATAAGTTTTGCTTGCGAGTGCTCTTGCTGATTGGATTTCTAAGGCATGCATTTGTTTTGCACCATAACACTACTGCCTTTACCTAGTCTAGTAGTCTGGCTTGCTGTCAATACAGCAGTACCACCTAGAATTCCCAGAGCCTTGTACAAGCTCTACTTCAGCTGATCATACAACTGGAAGCTTACTACAAAGAACCATAGTGAAGGATTAATCTCCTAGCATAAGTAAATGTCCAAGTCCTCTC